>OLPO01000116.1_pt1 | contig 71575 bp, 59 predicted proteins | sample 1672831 | NCBI WGS metagenome assembly OLPO01 (sample SAMEA3136728, study PRJEB25190) | human gut metagenome | reverse complement strand
GCTTCCGGAAGGGCAACACTTATGCCGCATTTCTCGGACTTGCTCCGGGAGAATCCTCAAGTGGTGAAAAAATCAGCCGGACCGGAATCACAAAAGCCGGAAACAATCATCTGCGCACCCTTCTTATAGAGGCGGCAACAGGGATCTGCAAAGGGCAAGTCGGGCATAAGTCAAAAGCACTTTGCGCCCGACAGGCAGGAAATCCAGCAGAGGTCATCGCCTACGCGGATCGAGGAAATATAAGAATGAGAAGCAAGTATAAACGGATGATTCGACGTGAAAAAAAGAGGAATGTGGCAGTGGCCGCTATAGCAAGAGAGCTTGCCTGCTACGTCTGGGGTATTATGACGAACCACATCGAACCAAGAGAAGAAGGGAAGAAAGCTGCATGAATCACATCCTGCCCATCTGCCTGTCAAGGATGCTTCGCACCGCTTGCGCGGCAGGTCCTCTGACAGCCATCTGTTCATGATGTACAGGAACAGGTAGGCGGGAATCGCAAAAGATCTGCGATCCCGCAGAAACAACAAAAGTACATGTTTGACAGCATCTGGAAGGAGCTGTGATCACTGTAAGGTTCGAGTCATCTGCGACATCCCTATGTGGCACATCAGTGATCCACGAAACCAGAGTGCAGGGCTCACGGCGGAACCATTAGCCTGTAGGTAACCAATCCACGAATAACAGAGTGGCCACATGCCGGGAACTGTTAAATCAGAGCTCTTTCCAGATGCTGTTAGAGAAATACAAATGTGGCTTGTACGGAGACGGAAATTTCCTGGAATCGTCTCTTGACAATGGTCACTTCATAACAGGGATTATTTCGCCCGGCTGATTGCATCTCTATCGGGCTCTTTTGTGCCGCAGGGATTATTTCGCCCGACTGGATGCATCTCTATCGGGCTCTTTTGTTCCACAGGGATTACTTTACCCCGGTCAGATGCATCTCTATCGGGCTCTTTTGTTCCACAGGGATTACTTTACCCCGGTCAGATGCATCTCTATCGGGCTCTTTTGTGCCGCAGGGATTATTTCGCCCGGCTGAATGCATCTTTGTCGGGCTCTTTTATGCCGCAGGGATTATTTCGCCCGGCTGAATGCATCCCATCACTGGAAGGCCATCGCTAAAAACATCTCTGCCAGGCCATTCCGTCAAATTCATATTTTCCTTCATCGAATCAAAGAGAAAATCTTCTCTCTTTTGACATTTTTGCCATCTTTCGCTTTCATACTTCCTTACAGCAAGGCAGTAATTGACATGTTCAAAGGCTTTCAGATCTGCCCCGGCCTTGTCTATTACATCCCTTTGAATATCTTCCGGTGTCAACAGCTCGTAGATCAGAAACCCATGCTTCTCCAGCAGCTTTTCAAGCCCCGAATAGGAAAACGCCGACTGCATCGGTTCACCGCCTGCTTTTGCCATCATAATGGTGTTCTGCACACGCCTTTCGGGTGCATCAAAGAAGTTTTCATCCGGATAATCAAACACAAGGGTGCTGCCGTCCGAACGAACTCATCCGAGCAGTGATACTGGTTTTGTTATTCATATTTTACAGCCTTCTTTCCATTGACTTTTCAGGATGGTTCTTGTCAGGATCAGAGTACAGGAAGCCGACCACGATTGCAGAACGCAATAAACCACGATCCATACAATCGCAAAGGTCAGTTCGTTTTTCTCATATAGCTTTTTCATCTTGTAGCTCTCTATACATGGTACGGCTGCGCCGGAAACTGATGCCGGGTGTTGTCCTGAACCGTCAGTGTCACATTGCAGCCTGCTTGCTTCGTCACAGCATATAACTGCTTTGCCATTGGAAGGCAGTCCTCATCCTCTGCGCCGCAGAAAATCCGAAGCTCGATATTCTTTTGCAAAATGGCACGAACCACATCTTCTGCATGATCCTGCAATACCGGAATCCAGGGACTTTGCAGGATCAACAGATCGCAGCGTGCAGGTGAACATGTGACCGCACGCAAAAGCATATCGCATCCGGCAGAAAAGCCGCCGCAGGCGATTTTGTGATAGCCCTGGTTTTGTACCCTTTTCAGGGAATTTGCCACCGGCAAACAGGAAGTGTTGTCATAGCTCCACCGATAGGTTCCATAGCCGTCCGGTTCGGCACTCTGGACGGTTTCCAACTGCCACGGGCCGCATGTTCCCACAATCGGTTCCCAATCCGCCCGCGCAACGTCACCGTTTTGTGTGTTCCCATGAATGGCCAGAAACAGATTGTCCGCTATTTTCTTCTCCCATGAAAACACTGCCTTCGACTTGGAAACGGCGGCCCCATAGCGGTCGTCCGAGATTGCTTTCAGTGAAAGAAATGCCGCATCATTTTTAAGCGCCGCCAAGTCGTCATCCTCCAGCACTTCCGGGCGATACCACCAGCTGCGATCTTGAATTGCCTTTCGCAGCCACTCCAAAGCCGCCCCCGGCATATTGGCGCCGCCGGCCAAACAGGCAAGGAAGTAGAATGTTTGCGGCCCAAAGCTGTCTGGACTTTCTTCACAGGCATTCCGCAAAAATAAATATGCTTCCGGGTAGCCTTTTTCGGCGATGGACAAGGTGGTTTCCAAAATATCATTTTCCTTGTTTCTATTCATTTGCATTCCCTCTTTTCTTGATTGATGTGATAAAAAGACGCAGTACAAACCGATTTTCTCGGTCTGCACTGCGTCTAAGCGTCTGGCATTTTGATTTCTTCAGTTTTTCCATCCTTGAAACGAATCACGCAGGTGTATTTGCACTTCGGACAGAATAGAGGAAAATCCTCCAGCACCGTATGTGGCCGTATCTGTGTCCTTGTTTTGCCACCGCATCTTGGGCAGCAGAGCCAACGCAATTTCTGGTTTTCATCCCTTCGCGGCACCTTACTTCGCTTGTCAGCCAATGTGCCGACAGCACCTGCACATTCTGTCATACCGTTTCCTCCTGCGCTGCCAATATTGCACCTCTGTATGCCCGCTCCAAATGGGAACGGATCGTATCTTCATCGTACTTCAGTGCATTATTGGCAATGATGCTTGCGTACCCATGAGCAAACAGAAACACCGTGATGAAAACCGTTTTCGTCTGCTCCATGCTGATGCCCAAAGCGCTTTGCATCGCCGTGAGAACAGGAAGAAGTTCCTCGGCATCGATCAGTTCAAGCAGGGTCTTTCCGCTGAAATAATCCGACTGAAAAAGGAAACGGAACAAGTGGGGTTCTTCGATGGCAAAGCGGATATAATTCATTCCGATTCCAAGGGCAGCACCCTTGGGCGGCTTCTTCATGGTCATAAGGTATTTCGAATGATAAAGGTCCGCCTTCGCATAGACGGTTCTTTTCAGTTCTTCCATCGTCGCAAAATGATACATAACGGGCTGTGTGGAGCAATGCAGCCTTTCCGATACCGTCCTTGCGTTGATGTTTTCCATGCCCGCTTCGCGGGCAATCGCAAAGGCCGCATTAACGATCATCTCTTTTGTGACTTTTGCTTTGGCAGGCATTTTCGCACCCCGTATTTATAACCCATGTTATGTATAACGTAAATTATGCATCAACGGGCAGAGTTTGTCAATCTGCCCGGAATGATAAATATACGGGAAACACATCTTTCATCCATATTCCGCTATTCATTCTCAAAAGAATAATGGAAATTAACATCAAAGCCCCGGATGGTGGGACGAATCATTTTTTCCGCCACCAGATGGAAGCTGCGCATCGCATGTCCGGAGCAGCACAGCATCAAAGAGGCCGGAACAAACCGATGCTCCGAAAAATCCGTCCACAGGAACCCACCTTCACTTTTATCCAATACATCATCTGCATCTTCGCCATAATAGTCATAGGGCAAAATATCCAGCGTATCCGGATATTCTCCGAAAACCCAGCGGAATTCCTCACCGGTCATTCTTCCCTCATGGGCCAGCTCACGTTTCCACTCATTTTTTGTCAGAAACTGTGCCTCTGTCGTCTGATTCCTGACATAGCAGTCAATCTGTTCGTAATAGGAGGGATCCACCGTTTCCGCAAGATGGATGGCGCTGTAGATCAGTTCCATATTGCTGCAGGCCGGTTCTGTACAGGGCGTTGCGCCATATCCTGTCACATAGGAGGACAGCCTGTCATGGATTTGCTTCCCTCTTGCAAAGAGCGCAGCATCCTGCGTTAATCTTGCCGCCCGCAGGACACCGCTCAATACGGAAATTCCGGACCGATACAGCTGATCGCCTGTAATATCTCCATTTTCATCAAAAAAGCCCGTCAATGCATCCACGCAGTAATATGCCAGCCCCACTCCCAGCATCCTTGCTTTTTCATCCCCGAACAGCTCATAGTATTTAAGCAGGGGATCTATGATCTCTCCCATGGCAATCGGTCCCATGCCAATGCTGCGAACAAACTCCGGGGCAAATGTCCGCTGATTTCCTGTTTGATGCGACAGATCAAACAGGGTTGCAACCATCTTCTGCATAATATGAGCCAGCCGCTCATCGCGCTCCTCCATGTACTAGTACAAAAGCGCATGCAAGGCTCTTGACTGCTCCCACAGACACATTTCATAGGCTTTGTTCCACGGAGAAGAGCTGCTGTGAATCAGAAAATCCAGCGGTGATATCTGACGCAGAAACAATTCACGCTGCCTCTGCAAAATTCAGACTCTTCGGCCTTTTGCTTGTTTCCATTCCGGTCTCCCCTGTAAAAAATAAGTTTTCTTTCATATTACAGGTGGAATACCGGCATTCACAAGAGCCAGACTGCTGCACCTTCTGGTACACAGTAAAAAACACAGTAAAGACACCGTACATGACTACAGCGGGTATGATTTCGTATCCTGCTTCACCTGATCGATTCCCCTTTGCGCCAGCTGATCGGCCATAGGATTCGAGGATGTCCTGTCATAATTCTGTTTCAGTGATTCCGGCACGGGATGTGTCTCCTTTTTCCCGGAAACCTGATCACGGAAATCCTTCTTGCGGATGGCGTCAATTATAAACGGAATTGAACCGACTGCAAGAAAAGTCCCGATAATAAACACAATCGTCCTCATAGCAGTGCTCCTTTCTTCTGAATGTCAATACCTTTCAACATTTTGGAGACAGACCGCAGGCGAAAAATCATTAAAATGATAGCTGCGATCAGAGATCCCAGTCCAATCAAAATATATGGTACAGACCACGGAATACTCGGCACATGTAACTGTGCTTCCAGATTTGAACAATAAGCCTCGTTGTAAATTCGAATCAGGCGCCAGACAGCATAGTCTCCAAGAGCTGTACGTAACAGAACACATATTCCGATAACACACAGAAGGATTTCCAATCGCACCATTTTCCGCCATTTGGAGCCGTTGATCTGTTCGATGGCAATGCAAATTGTTTTTTGAATGGATCCGACAGCTGTGACGGCAGAAAATTGATCGTCGTCTTTTCTTTTTGTATTGATCAGTTCATCAATACCGATACCCAGAGCATCTGCCAGAGGTAATAAGGTTCCGATGTCAGGAAAGCCAAGTCCCCGCTCCCACCTGCTGACAGCCTGACTTGTAACATTCAAGCGTTGTGCAAGTGCACTTTGTGTCATGTTTTGCGCCTTACGGGTTTTTGCAATGAAAGCTCCCATTTCTGCTGCAGTCATCTCTCCCATCCCTTCCCGGAATCCTTGTTCCGTTATTTCGGCCAATATGTATTGTCAGATCTGATATGCATCAGACTTGAAGAAAGTATAGGCACTATCATGAAAAGATGACAATCAATGAATTGTTGAGTTAGTGTAATCATTATTATATTCAAAAAAAGCCCCGGAAACATTGAAATCTCAACATTTCCGAGGCAATCCTATTCGTCGGAGTGACAAGGTTCGAACTTGCGGCCTCCACGTCCCTAACGTGGCGCGCTACCAGCTGCGCTACACCCCGATCTCTATATCTTGCGTCTGTCTCTCAACAGACGCAAGCGTTATTATATAAGAGTGCGGCCGGAAAAGCAAGAGGTATTTTTCGTTATTCTGCAAACACTCAGACCCGCTCGGGCTTGCAAAGATTGCTTCGGCCGATCATGCATCTCGGATTTGGTTTTCCGGCTTTTACGGATGCATTTCGCGGCTCCACATGCATCTCTAAGCTGATATTTCAACATATCAAGATCACTTTCCCCTCGCAAATGCATCCCTGCCAGGCTTTTTCAACAAATCAGGATCATTTTTCCCTCGCAAATGCATCCCTGCCAGACCTTCTCTGCAAATCAGGATCACTTCTCACTTGGAAATGCATCCCTGCCAGGCTTTTTCATCAAATCAGGATCACTTTCCCCTCGCAAATGCATCCCTGCCAGGCTTTTTCAACAAATCAGGATCACTTCCCCCTCGCAAATGCATCCCTGCCAGGCTTTTTCAACAAATCAGGATCATTTCTCCCTCGCAAATGCATCCCTACCAGACCTTTTCTGCAAATCAGGATCACTTCTCACAAGCAAAACTGTGCTGGAATATCGACAGGAAGCAATCGTCGGCATTATTCCACAAGTTCCCAGTCCCCAGTCAGATAATCCATGCGGTATACGCTTCTGGAAGGCGATACCGCATAGAAGAATTCGGTTACAGAGAAGTCGCCGTTGTCGCTTCGGAGCTGGAATACATTGCAGACCTCTCCGTCAATCTCCTCCATGCCGTCTCCGGAGTAAAGATACATGCCCCTCTGAAGCTGCCTTTTAACCTCCGGAATCTCCGCAAGATATTCCACGTCTGCTTCTACGTCCGTGCTTTCCCAGTCCGTATCTCCGTAGCTTTCCGGAACATATTCAAACACGGCAGATTGGTTCGCTGTATACGGGAAGAAGGAGTCTCCCGAAAGATCGTCGATGTACAGGCATGCGTCATACTCTTCCATCCGGATCGTTCCGCTTCGCTCTCCGTCCGGCGTATTGAGCCGGAAATCAAATTCCCAGGGACCTCTTTCCATGTCGTAGCTTCCGCTTCCTGCACGTCTGCGGGCCACATAGTTTCCGTCCCAGTAAAAGGTGATTTTCTGCAGATCCCCCTCTAGGTAGCCGCCGTAAAACCACATTACAGAGGGCATTCCGGTGCGATCCTTACACAGGGAAACACTGTAGAAGAACGGCTTTCCCTTTTCATCCCGCAGATCGGTGCACAGCCAGCTGCCTGCCATATCATAAAGGTATCCTGCTGTCTGATAGTCCGGTGCGGCAGGAAGCGGCACATAATTCTCATTTCCGAATACCTCTCCTGCATAATAATTATATTCCGGACACCAGGTATACCTTTCCTTTCCGTTTTGTGCCGTGATGACAACATTTGCATGAAGATCACTGAGATTGCATCGTAATACAATCGGAAGTCCGTTTTCTTCCCGGAAAAGCTCCTTCTCCTTCACCACCGATGAGAAATCATCGGTCCAGCTGCAGGCGTTCATGGTGATGCTCCAGTCATCGCTCTCCGGTACGATCAGATACCATTCATCCCCAGAATACTCCACTGTCTGCCCGGCAGGAAGATTCTCCAGATATGGGAAAGAGAGACGAAGCTGCTCCTGTTTGCCGGACATTTCATAATCTGCCGTGTACCCAAGGAACGCGACGCCGACCGCGGCCTGATTCTCACGAACGAATTCCCGGTCAGTTTCGAACTGGATTCTGCCAGTCTGCGTCAACCAGGACACATCCTCCAAATCATCCCAATCATCGGAATCCATATCATCGTTGAGCTCATAGCAGTCGTCATCCGACTCCTGTTCTTTCCCGCGAGCCGCATCTTCATCCGCCACGTCTGCATCATCCGCCACGTCTGCATCATCCGCATCGTCATCGTCCGAGTCTTCCTGATCTGCTTCTTCCAAATCCGCGTCGTCCTCCGGACTTTCCTTTCCCTCCTGTCTTGCCCTCACGACATCCGGATTTTCCATGCCGCCTTTATCCTTGATGTCCAGAAGTCCGCAGGCAGCAAGCAGCGGACACAGAAGAAATGCAAGGGCAACCTGGAAGCCCCGTCTTCGGTTTCGTCTGTTTTTGAATAAATCTGCCATAGTTCCCTTCCTCGCAATCTTATGAAAACAGTTATTTTCGCATCTTTACTATAACATTTTGCCGTGCAGACTGTATAGTGCCGCAATATAGCGTTATATTCGCCGTTTTATCTGTATATATCATAGTATTGCAGATGCGATTGCGAGAGGTCTTCCTCACGTATGATTTCAGGAAGCTATGTCCATTGCTCCTGCGGCATTTTCTCCTTCGGCAGCTTCTCCTGCGAACTAATCTTCCGGCAGAACGCAAGATACACAATCGTTACGACGAGCAAGGCACTCACATAACCGATCGCATCCAGCCGAAGATCCAGCAGGTCAAAATGACGATACTCAACAAAAATTTTATGCACCTGATCCAGAACACTCACAGCTGCACACAATGCGACAGCAATTCCAAGGCGGATGCTGACCCGGGTTCCGGAGGAATATCCTGTCTTTTTTGCGGGACACGGTACCGTCAGCATCATCAAGGCTGCAAAAAGGCCAAAAAAACCGAATTCATAGACATGTGCCAGGCGCCTGGGACTGTTCAGCTCCAGATGAAGCCACAGAGGATTATGATAATGCTTGCGAAAGGCAAACGGAAACAGCTCCACGGCTCTCGCCTGCGTCGAAAGGGTTGCTGCTGCACTCTGGGATGTCAGATAGGATACGCCGGCAAGCATGGCGACTGTCAGAATAATCGATACCAGAAAAACTCTTCTTCGAATTTGTTCCCATTTTGTATACATACGTCTTCCCTCCCGTTTTTTCTTTTCAGTGTAACGGGAGGGATTTGCACCGCCATGACCTTGCTGTTACCATTTTTTTAACAAAATATGTACGCGGGCGGAGGCGCTCTGGAAATCATTGCCGGTATGTCATGTGTTATAATTTATGTGTTGTAATTTATGTATTGTAATCATATTTCATAAGGCTTCTGACTCATTAGTTTTCAAGGAGGTACCAAACGATGTGGAATATATATGAAGTAAAACAATCGGCCCGCGCGAAGCTGAGCCTTTCTTACTGGAAAAGTGTTCTGGTTGCACTCATTCTCGCTGTTGTGACCGGTGCAGGTGCAGGAAATGCAGGCGCAGCCTCCGGCGCGCAGGCACAGATCAACAATCAGGGAGCATCCTCCTGGCAGTTCTATGCAGGAAACGGTCCCCTCAGCTATCACTGGGATTTCCAGTTCCCGCTGATTGCGACCTGGCTTATGTGTCTTCTGGGCGCTGTCATCGTCGTTGCAGCTCTGGCAGGAATTGCCATTCATATTTTCCTGATGAACCCGATTGAAAGCGGCTGCCAGAGATTCTTTATCATCAATCACGAGGAACCTGGCAGCACGAGAATCGGGGAAATTTTCCACAGCTTCAACAACGGATATCTGAATGTCGTGAAGACGCTGTTCCTGCGGGACCTGTATATCATCCTGTGGTCACTGCTTTTCATAATTCCGGGAATCATCAAGGGCTATTCCTATATGCTGGTTCCTTACATTCTTGCAGAAGAACCCGCCATGGACAACAAAGAGGCCTTTCGTCTCTCCCGCGAGATGATGGACGGCAACAAATGGCATGCATTCTGTCTGGATCTTTCCTTTATCGGATGGCATATTCTGAACGTCTTCACGTTCGGTCTTCTCGGCATCTTCTATGTAAAGCCATATCAGGCAACGGCATCTGCAGAAATGTACATTGCCATCCGCGATCACTTTATGGGACGCACCGATGAAGGAGCATCCAATACCACGTTCTGATTCTGATCAGGGAACGCCCACAGAAATTCGGCCGGAATAAAGGAAAACTAAATAAACAGGGTACGGCGCTGAACCGTACCCTGTTTTTGATGTGTATAAATTGATCCGGAACGAATTTTACTTATTCTTCCCGTGGCACTTCTTGTACTTCTTGCCGGAGCCGCACGGGCAGGGATCGTTCGGATAAATCTTCTGTCCCTTTACGATGGTGCCGGACTTCTTCTGCTCAAGATAGAGTTCCTTCTGCTTCTCCTCGGAGAAGATCTCGTTCCATTCCGGAAGCTGATAGAGCCAGTCGGCCTCAGCGGCAACCATGTTCTTGTACAGCTTCTCCTTGTCGAATGCAAGGCTGACCTCGGTGTCCTCTTCCATGGTCTCAATGGGATTCTCGATCTTCAGGGAATCATTGATTCCATCCAGGAATCCAACCATGTACTCCAGAGAAATGTTATATTTCTCTGCAAGCTCCTTCACGGTTCCTCTGACTTCCTCATCCGGAGTCTTCAGCAGCTGCTCGTAGATCTCCTTCTCCTTCATAAAGTAATCCGACCAGAGTCTCTGGAGATCACCCTTATTTGCCTTTTCATTGTACGCCTTTGCGTGCCATTCCTGCAGTAATGCCATTGCTTAACTTCCTCCAAAGCTTACAAAGTAAATGATTCACCGATATAGTTTATCACAGCGCGCGGATCCGGTCCATTGCAATTCTGGAATTCTCCACCGTGCCGAAGCTCGTAAGCCGGAAGAAATGCTCTCCGGAGGGGCCAAAGCCCGATCCGGGCGTGCCGATCACATTCGCCTTGTCGAGAAGATAATCGAAGAATTCCCAGCTGGTCATCTGATCCGGTGTCTTCAGCCAGATATAAGGGGAATTGACACCGCCGTATGCCGTATAGCCCATGGACTGCAGGCTCTCCTTGATAAACCTTGCATTGCTCATGTAGCGGTTTACCATCTCCTTCACCTGTGCCTTTCCGGCATCGGAATAAATGGCCTCACCTGCTCTCTGCACAATGTAGGGTGCTCCGTTGTACTTCGTTCCGTGGCGGCGTGCCCAGAGTCCGTACAGCGCATTTCCGTTGTGATCCTTCAGATCCTTCGGAATGATGGTCGCGCCGAGGCGAAGTCCTGTAAAGCCGGCATTCTTGGAGAAGGAACGAATTTCAATGGCGCAGGTTCTTGCTCCCTCGCACTCGTAAATGGTGTGCGGGACATCTTCCTCTGTGATGTAGGATTCATATGCGGAGTCGAAAATAATCACCGCTCCGTTTGCATTTGCATAGTCCACCCATTTCTGCAGCTGTGCCTTGGTCAGTGCTGCACCGGTCGGGTTGTTCGGAGAACAGATATAAATAAGATCCGGCCTGCGGTCTCCGGAGACCTCCTTCGTCTTTCCGGTTCCGGGCAGATCCGGCGCAAAGCCGTTCTCCTCGGTGCAGGGCATGTAAATCACATTGCTCCAGCGGCCGGTCGCAGCGTCATATTCACCGGTTCTTCCCGCCATGACATTGCTGTCCACATAGACCGGATAGACCGGATCGCAGACCGCAATCACGTTGTCCTTTTCGAAAATCTCCTGAATGTTTCCAGAATCCGATTTTGCACCGTCGGAGACAAAAATCTCATCGTCTGCAATGTCGCAGCCGCGTGCGCGGTAATCGTTCTCCGCGATGGCTGCGCGAAGGAAGTCATAGCCAAGATCCGGTGCATAGCCGCGGAAGGTTGCTCCGCTTGCCTGCTCGTCCACTGCCTTATGCAGAGCCTCAATCACCGCCGGCGGAAGAGGCTGTGTGACATCGCCGATTCCCATGCGGATCAGCTGGGCATCCGGATGCTCGTTCTGGTAAGCCCTGGTCTTCTTCGCCACGGTGCTGAACAGATAGCTCCCCGGTAATTTCAGATTATCGCTGTTTGCTTCAAACATATCAAAACTCCTTCCTTGTCTGTAATCCTGCCTGCGCGCTTTCCTTGTCCATGCCTGTTCGCCGGATATTCTTTATAACAGAGATATCTCTGTTATAAAGAAATCTCCACGGTTCCGTCAAATACCGTTTCCGCAGGACCTGTCATATAGATATCATCTGTTACCTCATCCCACTCGATGAGAAGCTTCCCTCCGAGAAGATTTACCTCCACCTTCCGGTCGGTTTTCCCGTTCAGGACACAGGCGACTACAGTCGCACAGCATCCCGTCCCGCAGGCAAGGGTCTCACCGCTTCCGCGCTCCCAGACACGCATGTTAACATGACCGCGGTCCATAACCTGAACAAATTCGGTGTTCGTCCGCTCCGGGAAGCAGGGATGATATTCGAACTGCGGTCCGATTTTCTCAAGGTCGAGATTTCTTATGTCTCCGTCGGCAAGAAGCTCGCCGTTTTCATCCCGAAGACCGCGGGCCTTCAGATCCTTATCCTCCACAAAAATCACATCGTGCGGATTTCCCATCGAGACGCAGGTCATTCTCCAGGTCCTGCCTGCTGCTTCGATCGGCTCATCGATCACGGGACTTTTTTCAGACAAAACAGGGATTTTCGCAGCCTCCAGAACCGGCCGTCCCATGTTGACTCTTGCAGTCAACATCTTTCCGTCCCTGCAGGAAAGCTCCAGCTTCTTCACTTCCCCGAAGCTCTCCACGGTAATTTCCGTTTTCCCGTTCGTCATTCCGTGATCATAGACATACTTGCCGACACAGCGAATTCCGTTCCCGCACATGCGGCCTCTCGACCCGTCCTTGTTGTACATTTCCATTTCAAAATCCGCCTTTTCCGACGGATTGATAAAGATCACTCCGTCGCCGCCGATTCCGAAATGCAGTCTCGAGAGCTTTTTCACAAGCTCCGGTTTTCTCTCCTGCGGAAGCTTTTCCGTAAATCCATTCACATAGATATAGTCATTTCCGCAGCCTTCCATCTTCGTAAAATGAAGCAGCATTGTTCTTCTCCTTCCCTGTGATTGCAGGATTCCGTCCAAGGTTACGGCAGATCGTTCTTCCAGAGCTCTGCACAGGCATCGCTTGGCATCCGCAGATCTCCGCGGGGCGAAACCGCAACCGAACCAACCTTCGGGCCATCCGGAAGACAGGAGCGCTTGAACTGCTGGGAAAAGAACCTGCGCATGAAGTTTTTCTCCCACTTAAGAATCGTCTCGCTGTCGTAGATGCCCGCAAAGGACTGCTGTGCAATCCGGAAGATCTTCCTCGGACGATAGCCGCAGCGGAGCATGTAATAGAGGAAATAATCATGAAGCTCGTACGGACCGACCAGGTCCTCCGTCTTCTGTGAGATCTTCCCGTCCTCGGTCGGGGGAAGAAGCTCCGGGCTCACCGGCGTATCCAGCACATCCAGAAGGCAGGCGGCAAGCGCCGGCTCCTTTTCTCCGGCTGCCTCCGCGCAGCAGCGAACCAGATGAGATACCAGCGTCTTCGGAACACCGGCATTGACGCCATACATCGACATGTGATCTCCGTTGTAGGTCGCCCAGCCAAGCGCCAGCTCGGACAGATCACCGGTTCCGATGACAATTCCGTTTCTCTGATTGGCAAGATCCATCAGAACCTGCGTCCGTTCCCTTGCCTGTCCGTTTTCATAGGTCACATCATGGATCTCCGGATCCTGTCCGATGTCCTTGAAATGCTGCGTCACCGATGCGGCGATGCGCACCTCCTTCAAGGAGGCGCCCAGCGTCTTTGCCAGCGTCAGTGCATTGTGATAGGTCCGATCCGTTGTGCCAAAGCACGGCATTGTCACCGCCAGGATATTTTCCCGCGGAAGCCCCAGAAGATCAAAAGCCCTCGCGGTCACAAGAAGTGCCAGCGTGGAATCCAGACCGCCGGAAACGCCGATCACAGCAAAAGAACAGTGAATGTGATGAAGCCGCCTTGCCAGTCCTCTCGACTGGATGTTCAGGATATCCTCGCAGCGCTTCAGTCTTCCCGCCGCATCTGCCGGCACAAAGGGATGCGGATCAAACACACGCGTCAGCTCGCATTCCTGTTCCTCCATGTGCACCGGAATCCGGAGATATCCGCTCTCCTGTACCTGAAAGGAGGTCATCCGTCTCCGCTCGTAATTCATTCTCTGCACATCAAAATCTGCATAGACGATCTTGGTCTCTCCGTAGGCATTGTCAAAAATTTTCCTCTCCGCAAGAAGTGAGCCGTTCTCCAGCATCATGACACGGCCGCCGAATACAAGGTCCTGCGTAGATTCCCCGTCTCCCGAGCTTACATAGATGTAATCCGAAAGGGTTCTTGCCGAAACCGACGAAAACAGCTGTGTCCGGTAGGCATCCTTTCCCACGGTCTCGTTGGATGCCGACAGATTGACCATCAGATTCGCGCCGGCGACCGCGTGCTCAATGTGCGGTGCATGGACCGCCCAGGCATCCTCGCAGATCTCGCACGCAATGCGAAGGTCACGAACCGCATCCACCTCCAGAAGGATATGACTGCCAAACGGAACCTCTGCTCCGTCAAAAAGGATCTCCTGTGCAGAAACAGGCCCCGGTGTGAACTGCCTCGGTTCATAAAACTCCGCATAGTCCGGGAGAAACCTCTTGGGAATAAACGCAAGAATCCTTCCGTTCTGCAGAACTGCCGCCGTGTTATAAAGCTTCCCCTTCCACTCCAGCGGAAAGCCGGCAAAGACCAGCGCATCCAGGCCCGTCGTTGCGTCCCGGATGACGCGCAGCGCATCCTCCGCACCGCGAAGCAGCATATCCTGCAGAAATAGATCATTTCCCGTATAGCCTGTCACAGCAAGCTCCGGAAATGCAATCAGCTTCGCCCCGTTTCCTGCGGCCTCCCGAAGGCTCCGGATCATTTCCTTTGCATTCGACTCCGGGTCCGCAATCGTCATGGCAGGCACTACCGCTGCCGCCTTGAAAAATCCATCTCTCATCTGCTGTTCCCTTCCTCCCCATTTTCCCTTCCATTCTTCGTTTCTGCTTTCAGACCAGGGAACAACTCTTCCGCCCATGACCGCAGATCTCTGAATGGAAAAAGAGGCGCAGATTCCTCTGCGCCCTCTCTGACCTGACTCTGTATAACCGGTTATCCGATTGCCGTGACTCCCGAAGCAACCGCAAAGCTTAAGACGCCCATGATGACGCCAGCAAGTGCCACGCCGCCAAGAACCGCAAGTACACTCTTCTTAAAATCCATATCCAGGAAGGATGCCGCCAGCGTTCCGGTCCATGCGCCCGTTCCGGGAAGCGGAATTCCCACAAAAAGAAGAAGCGCAATATAAAGTCCTTTTCCTGCCGTTGCCTTGAGCTTCTCTCCGCCCTTGTGTCCCTTGTTCAGGCAGAAGGAGAAGAATTTGCCGATTACCTTCTTGTCTGCGCCCCATTCCAGCACTCTTCTTGCGAAGAAGAAAATGATCGGAACCGGAATCATGTTGCCGATTGCGATGATAATATACGCCGCCAGCATGTTGAACGAAGGATCCGCTGTGTGAAACGCCTGCGCAATCGGAATTGCTCCGCGCAGCTCAATCAGCGGAACCATGGAAATCACAAAACAATAAAAGTACTTATTCAGCATTTACTATCTCCCTCAGTGCCTGCGTCACCGCAGCCATTTCTTCTTCTGTTCCGATGGTAATGCGGAGATACTCTCCGATCAAAGGCTTGTTCCAGTGGCGGACATAGATGCCGCGCTCCCTGAGCTTTTGGAACAGCTCCTCTCCGGAATGCTCCGGATGTTTTGCAAACACAAAGTTTGCTCTGGAATCCGGGAAAACAAATCCCATTTCCGTCAGATCTTTCTTGAATTTCTCTCTTGTCGCAATGATTCTGGAGGTCAGGCTCCGAAAATACGCCTCATCCTCCACCGCAGCTGTCCCCATCCGGATGGTCTGCAGATTCATTGTATAGGAATTGAAGGAAAACTTCACATCCTTCAGATAAGAAATCAGTTTCTCGTTTCCGATGGCAAATCCGATTCTGGCTCCCGCCATTGCTCTCGACTTGGAAAACGTCTGTACAACCAGAAGGTTATCATATCTGTCAATCAGAGGAAGCGCCGAGGACGCTCCGAAATCGACATAGGCCTCATCCACAATGACGACCTTGTCACGGTTTGCGGAGACAATGCGTTCGATCTCCTCCAAAGGAAGCTCGACTCCCGTGGGTGCATTAGGATTCGGAAAAATAATCCCGCCGACCTCCTCGCCCTTTCCTGCAAAGGAAGGAGAGTCCGGAATATAGTTCTCCGGATCGATCGTAAAGTCCTCCCGAAGAGGAACCATGGTATACGGAATCCGGTAGAGATCCGCCCAGACATCGTAAAAGGAATATGTGATGTTCGGGAACAGGAGCTTCTTTCCTGCTGTAAAGAACGTGAGAAACGACATGGACAGCACATCGTCCGATCCGACTCCCACAAAAACCTGCTCCGGCTGTACCTGATAGCGCTTTGCAAGTGTCCGGACAAGCGGCGCAGCATCCATATCCGGATAAAGCCGCATCGCCGCATAATCCTCCGCAAGCTTTCTGGCGGCGTCCGCAACTCCGGGTGCCGGCGGATACGGGCACTCATTCGTATTCAGCTTGATAATATTCGGATTCTTCGGCTGCTCCCCCGCCACATAGGGCGATACACGCCGTACATTCTCTTCCCAGCTCATTATTGCAGCACCTTCGAAAGGAAATCCTGAAGCCGCTGGTTCTTCGGATGTGCGAAGAATTCCTCCGGCGTGTTCTCTTCCTTGATGGTTCCCTCGTCAATAAAAATCACCTTGGACGCTACCTGACGTGCAAACGCCATCTCATGCGTAACGACCACCATCGTCATGCCGGACTCCGCAAGCTCCGTCATAACCTGAAGTACCTCGCCTACCATCTCAGGATCCAGTGCCGAGGTCGGCTCATCAAACAGCATCACCTCAGGGTTCATGGCCAGCGCGCGGCAGATGGCAATTCTCTGCTGCTGACCGCCGGAAAGAGAATGCGGATAAGCATCCGCCTTGTCCTCCAGATTGACGCGGCGAAGCAGCTGCAGCGCCTTCTCCGATGCCTCCTCCTTGCCAAGGAGTCCCAGCTTCACCGGTGCCAGTGTGATGTTGTTCATGATGGTCAGATTGTGGAACAGGTTAAAGTGCTGAAACACCATTCCCATTTTCTGCCGGACCTTGTTGATATCCGTATGCGGATCATTGACCTGAACATCATCCAGCCAGACCTCTCCGCTCGTCGGAACCTCCAGAAGGTTCATGCAGCGGAGGAAGGTAGACTTTCCGCAGCCGGAAGGCCCGACCAGAACGATCTTCTGGCCCTTCTCGATTTCATAATTGATTCCCCGGAGGACCTGATTGTCTCCGAATTCTTTCTTCAGATCCTTGACCCGGATCATTGCATTCTTCTCTTCTGCCATGTTATCCACCTCACCGGTTGTCACTTGCGCGCAGCTTTTTCTCCAGAATTCCGAAGAAGAAGGACAGGATTTTCACAACCACAAAGTACATTGCTGCAGCTCCAAGGAGAGGCATCATGTATTCGTAGGTTGCGGACGACACCTGATCCGAAGCATGCGTCAGCTCGGAAAGTCCGACGGCTCCTGCGATGGACGTCTCCTTCAGCAGAGTGATGAACTCATTCAAAAGAGACGGGAAACAGTTCTTGAACGCCTGCGGCAGAATGACTGCCAACATGGTCTGCATTTTGGTGAGTCCAAGAGAACGCCCGGCCTCCATCTGTCCGTCATCCACCGACAGAATGCCGCCTCGAATGATCTCAGCAACATACGCGCCGGAGTTGATTCCGAATGCCATCACTGCAACCAGGACCTTGTTCTTCGAGGTCGCCATGATCACATTCCACATGATCAGGAGCTGGATCATCGTCGGAGTTCCGCGGATTACATCAATGTATACATATGCAATTCTGGAAAGAAGGGTTCTCTTTCCCTCCTTCGTCCGCTGCATATTCAGAAGGCACGCAGCGGTACCCAGAAGAAGACCCAGAAGTGCCGCAAAAAGCGTCACCTCCAGAGTATTGCCCAGTCCCTTCACATAGAGCTGCCAGCGGTTGTTCTTAATAAAAGCTTTAAAAAACTGATTGGCTAATTCTGACATGGTATTCCTTCACCCTTGAACGGTTTCTCTTTTGATGCTGATTTATTGTACCCTCTTACCCTGTGTTTTGAAAAGAGGGTGAGGAGCATCTTGCTTCTCACCCTCTCCGCATCCGGTACAGACATTATGTCGGAAACCAGATACTTGTGATTCTATCTTGTTATTCTGCTTCGTAACTGTTAACGTACTGCTCCAGAAGCTGATCGTAGGTTCCGTCTGCCTTCATGTCTGCAAGAGCACCGTTGATGGCATTCAGCATGACTTCGTCATCCTTGGGCATTGCGATACCGTACTGCTCCACATCGAAGTTAAAGGTGGAGCCCTCTACCAGCTGAATTTTATCCGAGTACTGGGAAAGGAAGGCTTCGCCGGGGACCTGGTCGATGACGACTGCATCATCCTTGCCGTTTACCAGATCAAGGACCGCCTGATTGAAGCTCTTTACGGAAACAACTGCGCCGTCATTGATGCCGCGTGCAACTGTCTCACCTGTCGTTCCGCCCTGTACGCCGATGGCCTTGCATGCCTTCAGGTCATCCTCCGTCTTCACCTCAGAGTCGATCGGAAGAAGAACCGCCTGGGTTGCATCATAGTAAGGATCCGAGAAGTTTACGGCTTCCTTTCTCTCATCTGTGATGGTCATGCCGGTTGCGCCGCAGTCGATCTTCGTGCCGATTGCCGGAACAATTCCGTCAAAATCCATATCCTCGATGACAACCGATACGCCGAGACGCTTTCCGATCTCGTTCATCATGGCAACATCGAAACCAGTGACGTTGTTCTCATTGGAGGTAACTGCCTCGAAATTGTCGGTGCCGTCTCCCACATACTCAAACGGAGGGAAGGTTGCGTTCAGGCCAACCGTCAGCTCTCCATCGGAAAGGTACTTGGAGCCGGACAGATCTGCAGCTGCGCTTTCTGCTGTCTCTGTGGTTGCTTCTGCTTCCGTGGTTGCTTCGGCCTCTGTAGAAGCTGCCTCCGTGGTTGCTGCCGTCTCTGTAGAAGCTGCCTCTGTGCTTTCGGAAGAGCTTCCGCATGCACCAAGGCCAAATGCCATTGTTCCTGCAAGTAAAACTGCTAATGCTTTCTTCATAATATGCCTCCTCTTATTGCTGCAAGCGCTGTATACGCTCTGCATAATATACATCTTTTCCAGTAAGTTACAACCCCGCCGCTTCGGTTTCTTTTCGGTATCAACGGCTGATGAATAGTATAATATGCATTTTTATTCACATATGCAAGAGAAAATACAACGAATATCGAATTTTATACAGTCTTATCTTCGTCATTTTCACAAACTATGCAGTTCCTTCTGGCCATCCGTGTGCGCAAAGGCCATCCTGCGGATCAGCTTTTCTTCCTTCGGGAACTTTTCCAGCAGCTCCTTCTGATCCACGAGCCGGAAGCCTTCATAATGAAAGTTCGGCATGGTCGCGCAGCTCATCAGCGTATAGCTCTCAGGGTTCAGGTTTTCTGCTCCGAAGATCGCCCCCTTCGGAACAACCACCATGGGCTCTTCTCCTTCCCCGCAGCCAAGCTTCCTGCACTCGCAGGTTCCGTCCGGATTCAGAAGCCACAGTGCCACACCGCACCCCTCATGGAAATACCAGATCTCATCGCAGTCAATGACATGGAAATGCGAGACATCCTCCTGTCCCAGAAGGAAATAAATCGTTCCTCCCATCACCCGTCCATCCTTCGAGCTTCCGTATTCGGCCGGTGCCGCGTAGACCTCGGAAAACCAGCCGCCCTCCGTATGTACCTCCAGATGAAGCCGGTCAATCCAGCTCTGCATTCTGGCCTTGACTGCTTCCGTTGTCATTGCATCGGTTCCCTTGCCTGCTGTCTCCCCGATCTTTGTCTCCATGCTCTCTGACCCTTTGTTCATATGGATTTACCTCCTGATCTATTTCCAGATTTTCACCTTTGCGTAAAATCTTCCCTTTCTTGTCTGAGCTCCCGCTCCGAGATATTGAAATTTGCCATGCCCTCTCACCGAGACACGGCTGCCCGGCTTCAGGTCATACCCGCCGGAGAAGGCCGTCCGCCCGTCCACAAAAACAAGCTCCTGCTCCACGAGCTCCTGCGCCTTTCCGCGGGAGAGATGATAAACCATGGCAAGAATCGCATCAAGCCGCTCCGAAGAGACAGAGCCTTCCCGCTCCTCGAATTCCGGACGAATCGTGCAGGACGATGCCGGAACCGGATGACACACAACGCTCGTGTGCCGGATCCGGATCAGCTCCGAACAGATCAGCTCTGCATTCTCCTTCATCACGAACAGATAAGCATTTTCGGAATCGGTCAGAATATCTCCGATCCGGTCTCTTTCCAGTCCAAGATTCATCAGTGCTCCCAGATAATCCCGGTGCGTCAGCTCATCGGCAAATTTCCGGTTCACCGGCCGGACCTCCATGCAGGAAACCACCTCCGGCTCTGCTTCCTCCTGAAGAAGAAAGCTCTCGCGGTCCAGATAATCCGGAAGAAAGCACAGAACTCTTCGCTCCGCCTCTTCCCAGCCGCCGTAAAGAATCCACGGAACTCCCTGATAAATTCCGGAGCTCCTCGTCTCATCCTGCGGATCCACTGCATTCTTCCCGGCAGCCTCCAGAAACTCCGCCTGCTCCGATGCCGCAAGAAACTGCGTATGTGTTACAAAATTTTCCTGATATGCCTTTTGCGAAAGTTCTTTGACTCTTTTAGTCAATATCGTATTGTCCATATTTTTTATTTTACCCGGATCTCCTTCTGCAGATGGAACGAATAGATCATCTTCTCCGTCACGGGAAGCTGCAGCATCTTCGACAACGCTTCCGCATAATAATTCAGCTGCACCTGATATCGCTCCGAAAGCTGCTCTGCATATTTTACGTGATCCGTCTTGTAATCCACAATAACCACGTGGCGATCTGCGCCCTCGCCTTCAATCAGAAAGGCATCGATAATACCCTGAATCAGAATGGTCTCCTCTGCAGGAAACTCCGGATTCAGACGGTTCGCCGCAATTCCCAGAACAAAGGGCTGCTCCCTTTGAAGAAGCCCTTTCTGATCCGCCCTGGCCATCCGCGCCGCAATTCCTGAGGAAAGGAATGGAAGAAAGACCGCCGGCGTCAGCACCCCGGCATATTCCTTCGGAATGGTTCCATCCGCCAGAAGCTGCGACACGCGGCTCTCAAACTCTGCGGCGGTCACCTCGCCCGGCTCTCTCCAGACATGGTAGTTGATTTTCTCACACATACGATGAATGGCGGTTCCGCGCGCGCTTCCTGTCAGAGCTCTGCCGGACTGCCGGTTCTTCTCCGGAAACAGACTGTCTGCACCCTCGCCCGGCTGAATCAGCTCGCTTTCTTCCAGCATGGCCGCCCGTTTCAGTTCTGTCACCGTGGTTTTCGTGTACAGTCCCTTCAGATTCTCATGCGGATACCGGTAAGAGAATCGCTTCTTCAGTGTGCCGGCAAGTGCCGGATCCGGAAGGACCTCTGCTCCGCCGTCCTCCATCAGGTGAAGGGTCCGGAGAAGCTCTCCCTGGGCGGCCTGATTTTCCACCTCCGAAAGCCGAAGATCCGAAATCGCAACCTTACGGAGCCGGATGGGCTCTTCCCCTTCTGCCTTCAGTGCCTCCATGCTGTCCAGAATCAACGGAAGAAATCCTGAGGCGGACCGGATCAGCGAGGCCGGCAGGTGCTTCACAGGAAGGCTTACCGAAGCCATGTCCATCGCAACCTTCTTCTCTGCGCGGGCGCCGTCACGGACAAAGCCGGTCAGAATCAGCTTTTCCTTCGCTCTTGTCATGGCAACATACAGAACGCGAAGCTCTTCTCCGAGTGCATCCCTTGTGATCTTGGAGGCCACCGCCTTCTGCCGGAGCGTCTGTCTGCTGCTCCGAAGCTCCGGCACCACAAAGCTGACGCCAAGCCCTGCGTCGGTATCGGTAATCAAATCTCCCCGCACATCGCGCGAGAACGGATGCCTTGCACCAAGACCGCAGACGAAGCAGATCGGATACTCCAGTCCTTTGCTCTTATGGATGGTTGTCAGACGCACAACATCTGCATTTTCATCCAGAACATTTGCTTCCCCGTAGTCCACGTTGTATTCATGCATCTGATCGATATAACGAAGAAAGCGAAACAGTCCGGCATAATCTCCCTGTTCAAAGGCCTCCGCCTTCACGAGCAGGGAATGGAGATTGGCCGCTCTTCTTGCTCCCGCGGGGAGTGCCCGGACATAATTCTCGTATCCCGTGCTGCGGATCAGCTCACTGATCAGCTCATGGATCGGAGTGGATGCCATCTTCTCCCGGTACCCGGAGAGCCAGGAAAGAAACTGCCTGCAGTGCTCCCGGAGAACCGGAGAAACCTCCATGGCGGCAGCACTTCCTGCCTCTTCCGGAGCCGAATCTCCTGCTGCCGCGAGCACGCAGTCGTACAGGAGCTTGTTTTCCCACGAATTCTTCTGCTCCTTCTGATCGTTCTCCCGGGGATAGAGGCTCCGCAGGCTTCCGATTTCATCCAGCGTAAAGCCGCCAAAATATCCGCGGAGCACGCCGTACAACGGGATATCCTGCCTTGGATTGTCGATGACGCGCAGCGCCTGCAGGACCGCACGCACCTCCTCCGCTGCAAAATATCCTCCCTTGTACTCCAGGTACAGAGGAATTCCCTCCTTCTCAAAGATCTCACGGAAGGCATCCTGCTTGCCGGAGGTCGATCGAAGCAGGATCACAATATCGCCGAATCTGGCAGGGCGAAGCTCTCCTGTCTCCTCGTCCGTGACAGGAAGGATGCCCACGATTTCCCGGATTCTCTGCGCCACCGCAAGGGCCTCCTTGCGCGCGGAAGGGAGCATGGCAATCTCTTCCTCCGCCTCATTCTCTCCTCCATCCTCCGAACGAAAATCTCCGGAATCGGAATTTTCCGAGTCAAAATTCCCGGAGTCGGAAGTCCCGGAATCGGCATCTTCTGCATCGCCGGGTGCTCCATCCACCAGAAGAAGCTCCGTCTGATACACATTCTCCGACCGAGGGTAATGCGCACCGACCTTTAAGGATACCGTCTCATCGTAGTCGACACCCCCGATTTCACGCCGCATGAGCTTCGTAAAGACCGCATTTGCCGCATCCAGAACCTCCTGCCTCGATCGGAAATTCTGATCCAGATCAATTCGCTCCGTCTGCGGATCGTCCTGCCGGTAGGTTTCAAACTTCTCCTCAAAAATCTCCGGCCTTGCATTCCGGAAGCGGTAGATGCTCTGCTTCACATCGCCCACCATGAAACGGGCATAGCGGCAGCTTTCGCCTCCGCGCTCTCCCGCTATTGCCGACAGAAGGAGCTCCTGCACCTCATTGCTGTCCTGATATTCATCAATCAGTATTTCGTCAAAATAATTCCGGTATCCCTCGGCAGCTTTCCGAAGAACAAAGCTTCCATCCTCCCGTCTTTCCAGGAGAATCTCCAGTGCCATGTGCTCCAGATCCGAAAAATCAATGACATTCTTCTCCTTCTTGACCTTTTGCAGGAGCCTTCGGTAGCCGATTGTCAGAGAAATCAGTGTGGAAAGAGGCTTCTCCGCCCGCTGCATCTCGTACACCGTAAGAGACGGATCCTCTTCAATATGATCATGAAGCGTATCCAGTCTTTTCTTCAGCTGCTTGCGAAGCTCCTGTACATCGCTCTTTCTCTCTTCGTTAATTCCCTGCTTTTCTGCACCCCGGATCACAGGGAGCTTCGCCAGAGAATAAGAAGAAACCTCCAGAAGCCTCTCCCGAAGACGCTTCCGTTCCGTTTCGTTCTCTGCTTCCTTTGCGAGAGCATCCAGCTTCCCAAAAAGCTCACTTTCCTCCTTTTCCAGAAGCTCCAGGTACGGAAACGGACCGTCCGGAAGTCCGGCAATGCGGACCATTGCCTCGTGCAGCATGGACAGCTCCGGCAGATTTGCCGCTTCCTCCCGAAGAATCTCTCCATACCAGGGGCTTTGAAACAGCTCCTCCTCGCTTTCCACATGGTAATCTTCCCTTCGCTCCTCCAGCCACACCTCCGGATACGGATGGGAGTCCGCCGCCTCATACAGCATCCGGATCAGATCCTCCAGATGCTCACTGTCCTTTGCCGGACAGAAATACTCCACACACGCCGCAAAATCCGGCTCCTTTTCCTCAAACTTCTCTTCCAGAAAGCGCTTCATCACATCCTTCTTCAGAAGCACATTCTGCGTATCATCCATCTGACGAAAGCCGGGATCCAGATCAATTTCACTGAAGTTGTTCCGAAGAAGAAATGTGCAGAAGCTGTCGATGGTCGTGATCTGCGCATGGTGAAGGAGGGTCTCCTGCCGCTGCAGATGGCGGTCTCCCGGATTTGCCTCAAGTCTTGCGGAAACGGCACGGGCAATGCGCTCTCTCATCTGCGCCGCAGCCGCTCTTGTAAAGGTCACAACCAGAAGGCGGTCAATGTCAAGAGGATGCTCCCCCTCGCTGATCATCCGCACAATGCGTTCCACCAGAACAGCGGTTTTGCCGCTTCCTGCCGCTGCAGATACCAGGACATTGTGATTTCGTGCATTCAGGACTTTTTTCTGTTTTTCCGTAAATTCAATTGCCACGCCGCACTCCTTGTTTTGTCAAAGCTCTCTGTATTCGTACCCGGGAATTCTCACGTCGAAGCCGCACACATTCCGATACGGGCAATAGCTGCAGGCTGTATAGTCCGCACTCTGCCGGATCGGAGAAGCATCCACTCTTCCATCCAGAATATCCTGTGCAATCGTGCAGAGCTTCTGCCGAAGCTCCTCCTGCAGTGCATCGTACTCCTCCTCCGTCAGCACCTTGCTGGACGAGGAAACGCCGCCCTTTTTCAGAAGCTTCACCGGAATCACGGAGGAGGACAGCGCTCCTTCCGAAAGATCATGATCGAGATGCTCCAGAACCTCCTGATCATTTCTTACCAGTCCGCTCGGACGAAGGCTGCTCCGAAGGCACTGCAGCTCCATATCTCTTGCGGATTCCTCCCGTCCGGAGAGCAGCTCGGAAAGGACCCCCTCCGCCTCTTTTGCCTTCAGCATCGGATCGTCAAAATGATAATAGAGCATGGCCGCAGGAATCACAGTTGTCCCCGGCCTTTGCTTCTCCAGAAACCGGACCTGCGCATCCATATACAGCATCAGCTGAACCCGGATTCCGGCCCTTATTTTCTCAGGGTCCAGATCCTGCAGCCCGGACTTGTAATCCACAATTTTAACCAGAAGCTTCCCGTCCGCACGGCACAGATCCACCCGGTCGATCCGTCCCTGCAGAACAAGAATTCCTCCTCCTGGAAGCGTATAAGTCAGTTCTCCGTTTCTTCCAAAGGACTGCTCCAGATAGGCAGGCTCAAAGTCCCCCTTCTTCAGCTGATACTGAAGCGTATCCACCGTCCGCTCCAGAATCTGCTGCAGGCGTTTTACCTGATAGCTGCTGCGCGCCGTGGCATACAGAATCTGATCATGATAGCCGCCCGCCGTCTCGGAAAAGGCCTGCCTTGCCAGCGTATGCCCTTCCTCCTCGGAATATTCGGACCACCGGATCCCTTTTTCCTTCAAAAGCTGACCGAACCGCTGAATGCTCTCGTGAAGGATCGTTCCGGAGTCCCTGGCTTCAAAGGTATACTCCTCTCTTTCCTGAAGCCGCAGCGCATACCGAAGGTACTGGCGAAGATAGCACTGCGCCGCCGTTTCCAGCCGCGTAACAGAGCCCTGTATTCTCTTCTGATACAGCAGCTCTGCCGTCTTTTCTGTGATCGGGATCGGGCGGTAATGAAGAAAGGCCGCCTCCCGAAGCTTTCTGGTTTCCTCTCCTGCAAGAAGCCCGTAAATTGTCAGGAATTCCCGCTCCTTTTCGCGCTCCCTCAGGTACAGTCCGTCCGCATAATCGCGAATGGCACCTGCCAGGTACGTCCCGGCATCCGCAGCAGAAGCAAGCTGCATCGACGCAGGAAGCTCCTCCGGGATCTCAACCGGATCCTTCGGAAACATCTGCCGGAGAAGCCCGATGAGATAGGACGGCCGAAGGCTTCCTCCATCCTCCGCCGTCTTCACATAGGAGACGTAAAGAAGATCCCTGGGCTTCGTCAGGTTCATATACAAATACAGTCGCTGGATGTACATCTGCTGTCTCGGCGTCGGGGCAAGCTCTGCCCCGCTTCCGGAGAGCACATTGGTTTCCTGAAGAAATTCGCGGTCCAGATCGGAAATCAGTCCGCCCTTGGAGGATCCCTGCGGAATGTTTCCATCGTTCACCCCGAGGAAAAACAGGACCTTCACCTCCGACAGTCTGGTCCGCACCATATCGCCGGCAAGAATCCGGTCCACCTGCTGCGGAAGCGTCCCAAGACGGATCTCTTCAAAGCCGGCTTCCACCAGCTCCAGGAAATCTGCAGCCGAAATTTTCTCATCCCCGAGAAGGTCATACAGTTCCTCCAGAAGATGAAGGATCGCATCATAGATCTGACGGTACTCCATGGCAGCCGCCGTCTCTCCTCGCTTCTCCAGCTCCTGCGCCCGCTCCTCCATCTGCTCTCCCGCATCGATGGCAGTAAGGAAGTCGTACAGTGCCTTTGTCCGTTCCAGGGCGTTCGCTCTTCCCAGGCTCTGAAGGGAGGAAAGCTGTGCAAGAACCCGGGTCCGCATCGGCTCATACGCATCATCGAAGGCGGTCTCCCAGCGCTTTCTGGAAGCAATTCCTCTTGCAAGGCAGTAATTCTCGAGACGATCCACCTCATCCTCCGAAAGCCCGGTCAGACCGCTTCGAAGATACCGGAACATGGTTTCATAGGAATAATCCCCGCCTCCGATTTCCAGTGCCCCGCGAATGGTTTCCGTCAGTGGATTCTGCAAAACAGAACGGTTTGTATCCAGATACACCGGAATTCCCATCCCTGCAGCACAGATCCGGATGTCATCCTCATAAGCCGACAGATTGCCGCTGACAATCGCGAAATCCCGGTAATGATATCCCTTTTCGGCAATCAGCTCATGAATCTTCCGGAACATCTGGCGAACCTCTGCCGCCGGATTGCTCGCAAGCACCAGGTGAACCGGAAGCTCCGCCGCGTCCTTCCGGTATGCGCGGACCGGATAGCGAAACAGCGATTTTTCCAGATGTGCCAGGGCAGGGTTTCCCGCAAAGCGGGGAGGCACCGCTCTTTTCGTCTCATCCCCGATATACCAGTCTTCTTCATGCGGAATCCCGCCCTTCCCTGCCATTTTGCAGATCTGAGCGATGGTTTTCCTTGTCAGATAGAAAAGATCCTGCTCCTCATAGGCCTCTCCCTGCATTACGCTGCGGATCGGCGTTCCGCCGTCTTCCGCATAGTCCAGAGAGAAAACCACCTCTCTGGCGTTCTGCATCAGTGCAAGAAGAACGCGATTCTGCACCGGCGTAAAGCCGGTAAACCCGTCAAAAATAACAATGCTCCTGCGGATCAGTCCGGAGCGCGGAATGGCCTCCGCAAGGAGGTCAAGCGTTTCTTCGCCGGTGATATAACGGTTCTTCCGCTCCTCCAGAAAAGCCTCGTACAAAAGCTTCAGATCGAGAAGTCTTGCTGCAAGACCTCCCTGCCCTCCTGCTGCCGCCCCCGCCGCAAGGTTTCCTGCCCCCTCCGGGGTAATCCCATACTGCATGAATTCCGAAATGACCGACTTGATCTCCGCAATCATGCCGGGTCTCTCAACGCCGTTTCCAAGAACCGTCAGATCCTTCCGGCAGCGCGACACCAGTCTCCGGAGAAGGAGTGTTTTGCCCATGTCATCCAGAACGCCCCGCTCGTCCGCACCCACCTCCTCGAAGATGCGATGCGACAGACGACCGAAGGAAAGCACGTCCACATTCAGAATTCCGCCGCACTCTCCTGCCGCCAGAACCATTTCCTTCTGCGTCTGCATCGTGTACTGATCCGGCACAACCACCAGAAAATTCACAGAAAAATCCTGCCGCGCCAGTGCGTCCCGCGCGTACTGCGTCACCCGCTTATGAAGCTCACTGCTTTTTCCGGCGCCGGAAGCACCCAGACAGAATCGATAACCCATGGCATCCTCTCCCGGCCGCAGTCCTCTGCTCTGCGGCCCTGTTCATATCTCTTTATCTTATCGCAGATCCCACCGTCCTGCACGAATTGTCCGATAGAAACGTGCGCCGCTAGGCGCACGCAAAAAAGCGTCCCCTGATCTGCACACTGTGCAAACCAGGAAACGCTCTGTTTTTCGTTTCTTCCCCGCAAACCGGTGCAGCTTTCGTGCCCGGACGGCTTTTTTATGCCTTGCGGTTTTTCTTATACCTTGCAGATTTTCTTATACCTTGCAGATTTTCTTATGCCTTGCGTTTTTTCTCTGCTTCGTCAGCGAAGTTCTCGCCCTGATGAATCTGAAGGTCCACACCGGTTGCGTTGGGGCCTTCCTCTTCGAAGTTGTAATCCTTACCGGGCAGGATCGCATTCAGCAGGATACCAACGAGAGATCCGGTTGCAAGACCGGAGAAACTGATTGCGCCAAAGGTGATGGCACCTGCAGCGGAGTAGTTGATACCGATGGACAGCACCAGAATCAGGGCTGCGATCAGAACGTTGCGGCTCTTGGAGAAATCAACATGGGTCTCAACCAGGTTCCGGACTCCGACTGCGGAAATCATTCCGTAAAGGACCAGGGAAATGCCGCCGATTGTTGCGGAGGGCATAACCTCAATGATTGCTGCGAATTTCGGGCAGAAGGAAAGCACTGCCGCAATGACTGCTGCCAGACGAATGATTGCCGGATCAAACACCTTGGTCAGTGTCAGAACACCGGTGTTCTCACCATAGGTTGTGTTTGCCGGAGCTCCGAACAGAGAAGCCAGTGTGGTTGCAAGACCATCGCCGCACAGAGTTCTATGAAGTCCGGGATCCTTGATATAGTTCTTTCCGACGGTGGAGGAGATGGCGGAAATATCACCGATGTGCTCCATCATCGTAGCAAACGCGATCGGAACAATTGTAACAACGGAAGCAAACAGCAGACCGCCGTCCAGCTTTCCGCTGGTGAAGATTGAGAATACCGTATTCTCATAGTGAATCGGGAAGCCGATCCATGCTGCCTCGCGAACCGGTGTAAAGTCGATGTTTCCGGTAACTGCCGCAACAAAATAGGATGCGATAACACCAAGAAGGATCGGGATGATCTTGACCATTCCCTTCCCCCAGATGTTGCAGACAATAACCACAACGATGGCAACCAGTGCAATCAGCCAGTTGGTTTCACAGTTTGTGATCGCCGACTTGGAAAGATTCAGTCCGATGGCAATGATGATCGGTCCGGTGACAACCGGAGGGAAGAACTTCATAACCTTGTTCGCCCCGAATACCCGGAACAGACCTGCCAGAACCAGATAGACCAGACCTGCGCAGGCAACGCCGAAGCATGCATACGGCAGGAGCGGGCTTGCGCTTCCGTCCGCATTCAAAGGAGCGATGGCTGCATATCCGCCAAGAAACGCAAAGGATGATCCCAGAAAAGCAGGAACCTTACGCTTCGTAAGGAAATGGAACAGAAGTGTTCCAAGACCAGCAAACAGCAGTGTACTGGAAACGTCCAGGCCCGTCAGAAGCGGTACCAGAACGGTTGCGCCGAACATTGCGAACACATGCTGAAAGCCAAGGATTGCAATCTTGGGTGCTCCCAGCGAGGATGCGTCGTAAATCGGCTGATCTCCGACTACAATTTTCTTCTTTGTATCACTCATATTTCTCCCTCTACCCGTTACTCAGTAACAGGATTTCATAACAAGGGCCGGGGAAGAACCATTCTTCCCTGGCCTTTGGAATGCCCTCATATAAAACTGAAAACTACGCCTCATCGTCGAAAAACTGCTCGACCTTCGGTGCTTCACTCTCTGCAGACGCTTCTGCCGGCTTTACGGTTTCTGCCGGAGCAGGTGTCTCTTCCTTTTCTTCCGCCGGCTTTACGGCCTCTTCCGAAACAGGTGCCTCTTCCTTCCCTTCTGCCGGGGCCGCCTCTGCTGCCTCGTCGTAAAGTGCTCCCTCCTCGTTCTTCTCACGGAGAATCTCACGGATCTTCGTAGCCGAATCCTTTACGGTCTTACCAACCTCGGTTGCAGCAGCCTCCACGGTGTTCAAAACTTCCTCTCCCTTAGGGCCGACCGCTTCCTTCATCCGGTCCACTGCCTGCTGCGATCCATGCTGAATCGTTGTGTAAGCACGATTGGCCGCCTGCTTGATCGTCTCCGCGGTCACGTCAAAATCATCCTCTTCAAAATCCTCTTCGTCCTCTGCCTCCTCATCGGAAGGAGCGCCCTCGAGCTTCTCAATGTCCTCCAGATCGGAGTCCGTATAATCCTTATCCTCTTCCACCTTCGTCAGATAGCTGTATAACCCATACGCAGCTGCCCCAACCAGAGCGGTTCCGAAAATAAGCTTACTGATTTTCCCCATTTCAAACCTCCACGCATAAAAACACGATAAGCCACAGATGGCTTATCCTCCATCGCAACGGTTCTGCTTTGTTGACATTTGTACCAGTGTATACCACCTTTGTATAAAAAGGAAGTAATTATTGTGCATAAATTTATTTTGTGTTAGTCTAATTGATAGACTGATTCAGTCAATTTCAATGGATACCGGGAACTCCTCCCGGACTTTTCACAGAGGAAGCATCCGAAGCAGCATGAACGAGAAATTCTACGATCTGAAAAAGGAAAAACAGGACCGCATGATCAATGCAGGCCTTCGCATTTTCGCGCTGAACGGGTATCATCATGCCAGCACGGATGAAATTGTGAAGGAAGCAAAGATCAGCAAGGGACTTCTGTTCCACTACTTCGGCAGCAAGGCAGGCTATTACGGCTTCCTGTACAGCTATGTCTCCCGCTATGTCATTCTCGAGCTTCGCAGCGCAATCCGCGAGCCCGGCATCGACTTCTGGGAGCTGCAGAGCCAGATTCTGGAAACAGAAAGCCGCCTGATGGAACAGTATCCTGCTGTTTTCCTGTTCTTCGAATCTGTGAAAATGGAAGATGACAGTGAAGGTCTGTCCGTTCTTGAAGAGCTCGATGCCACGGTTCCGGACATCTACGATTCCATGCAGGCCAAGGCTCTCATCGGCGGTTACCCGCGCATTCGCGATCTTGAGCTCGTCTGCGGCACAATTCATTACATCAAAATTGGCCTGATGCGGGAGCTGTTATACGATCCCACAACCCCCATTTCCATGTACACTGCGCATGTAGAACAGTATCTGGAGATGCTGAAAGCCCTGACCAAAGGCTGAATTTCCTCCCCGCGCTAGTCTTATGCTTTTGAGGATGCTGTTTTCTATCTCGAATACATTCCTGGACAGAAATGAATGCATCCCTGGACAGAAAATCTGCCGCTCAGGGATGATTCCTCCGCCGGAAAATAATCTCTGCAAAGAATTTCTTCCGCTCAGGGATGATTCCTCCACTGGAAAATAATCTCTGCAAAGAATTTTTTCCGTTCAGGGATGATTCCTCCACTGGAAAATAATCCCTGCAAAGAATTTCTGCCGTTCAAGGATGATTTCTCCACTGAAAATAATCCCTGCAAAGAATTTCTTCCGTTCAGGGATGATTCCCCCACTGGAAAATAATCCCTGCAAAAAATTTCTGCCGTTCAGGGATGATTCCTCCGCTGGAAAATAATCCCTGCAAAGAATTTCTTCCGCTCAGGGATGATTCCTCCACTGGAAAATAATCCCTGCAAAAAATTTCTGCCGTTCAGGGATGATTCCTCCACTGGAAAATAATCCCTGCAAAGAATTTCTTCCGCTCAGGGATGATTCCTTCGCCGGAAAATAATCCCTGCAAACAATTTCTTCTGTTCAGGGATGATTCCTTCACCGGAAAATAATCCCTGCAAAGAATTTCTTCCGTTCAGGGATGATTCCTTCGCCGGAAAATAATCCCTGCAAACAATTTCTTCTGTTCAGGGATGATTCCTTCACCGGAAAATAATCCCTGCAAAGAATTTCTGCCGTTCAGGGATGATTCCTTCGCCGGAAAATAATCCCTGCAAAGAATTTCTGCCGTTCAAGGATGATTCCTTCGCTGAAAATTCATCCCTGCAAAGGTGTTCTGCCATATTAAGATCCATCTCGAATCAGCTTCCGAGTTTCCCCACAACAGCTTCAGAATCTCCCCCAGCAGCTCCGTAGCCTCACGCGCAACAGCTCTGGAAAATTTATCTCTGCTCTTTCGATAATGTGCTATCATAGTTTTATGAATTTCTGCAGTTTTTCCATTATTTTTGATTATTCGCTTTTACCTTGGAGGAAAGCAAAATGAAAAGATTATGTATCGCACTCGTAAGCGCTCTTCTTTGTATTTCTATGATTGCCCCGGTTCATGTGATGGCAGCAGGAAATGACGTTGTGTATATTACAAACACCGGTAAAAAATATCATGCTGCAAACTGCAGTTCTCTGAGAAAAAGCAAGCATGCAATCACTCTTGCCAATGCAAAGGCGAGCGGGTACACGCCTTGTTCAAAGTGCCTCGGCGGTACTTCGGTATCTGCAAGCACTTCCACATCCGCAGGGACCCCTGCAGCTTCTGCGAACACGGTTGCTGTTCCCGCAGGAATAACAGCGGAGCAGGCGGTACAGAATGCATATGCACTGTATGTTCAAAATGGTCTGACATCAGAGGCGGCAATGAACAGGATACAGACGGTCCTGACTAAGCTTACCGCTCAGCCTTCCGAATATCTGAGGATCGTTCAGGAGGATCTTGCTCTTCTGAATCCGTCTTGTACCGGCAGTACAGCTTCTGCAGAGCAGCTGGTTCAACAGATGTACGCAGCGTTGGTGGCGCAGGGAATGAGTTCTGGCCAGGCTCTGGCTCAGGTTCAGGCCAATTTACCGGCAATTATGGCACAGGCCGGACGATAATATCGTTTCCAGTCAGCTTCTCATGATTCCCCACTGATTCTGTACTTGGCATTTTATAATATAATCTCTGCGAGGCAGGCGTGATATCCATTGCATCACGCCTGCCTCACCTTTTTCTTTTCCCGTCCGGAGCATCAATCTCTTTTCCGCCAGGAACATCAATCTCTTTCCCGCTCAAGAACACCATTTTCTTTTCCGTTTGGAGACATCAATATCTGTATCAAATCCGGCAACAGCCGAATCGCAATTAGCCACATCCTTCTTTATGATAATGACCTGGGTTGATCCCCATCCGTTTGCGAAAAGCAGCTGCGAAGCGGCTTGCATTGCTGAAGCCGCACAGCTCCGCGACCTGGCTGATGGAGTAGCGACCGCTGCGAATCAGGGGAAGGCTCTGCGTGACCCTGTATTCCTGCAGATACTCCGTGATGGATTTCCCGGTCATCCTGCGAAAGCTCCGGCAGCAGGCCTCTCTTGAAAGATGCGTCAGGTCTGCAAGCTCCTGAAGAGAAACAACGGAATCATAATGCTGATGAAGATAATCCAGCGTAAGCTGCAGGCGTTCAAGCTCCGCAGAGCTTGCGGGCACAGACTGCAGTCTCTTATTTGCCGGATTTCTGTATGCTTCCGGCAGAAGAGCAGCGAGAATTTCACAGAGAAGTCCCTTGATCCGAAGCTCGTGGCAGAGAGGCTTTTCCGTGTAGAGCCGGTCGATCTCATCCAGCATTTGAAGAAGTCGCCTGGACTCCGCTCCGATCCCGTTCGATTCGGTTCCGTCCGCTTCACCCCCATCGATCCGGATGCAGGGACCGGCACTGCCCTCCAGAAACGGGCGCATGCACTTGCGCTCCACATCGCCACCGATTTCTCCGCTGATGAATTCCGGTGCAGCGATGATGCTGCTGTACAGAACACTCTCTCCCGTCAGAGAATGACAGCTGTGCGGGACATTGCTCCCGATCAAAATAGCCGATCCCGCAGGAATCGTATAGCTTTCCTGATAAATCTGACAGACCGCAGTTCCCTTTCGCGGAAGACAGAATTCAATTTCATTATGCCAGTGGATAGGGACGTTTCTTCCCTCAAACATCCACAGATCGTCGTGATTGACCGTGACTGGAAAGGTCTCCGTGCCATGCGCAGAAAGCTCGCGGTTATGATCGTCCACATATATTTTCTTTGTTCCCATGACTGCCTCTTCTGCAACGAGCCAAAACGCCCTCCTCTGCAGCTTGCCGGTAGCCATGTAAAGCATGAAAGGAGCGCCGCACGATGGCCACACAGAACAATATGGATCTCACACAGGGAAAGCCTTTTTCCGTCCTTCTGAAATTTGCCATTCCTGTCATTCTCGGAAACCTGTTCCAGCTGTTTTACACGCTGGCAGACTCCGTCATTGTCGGAAAAACAATGGGCGCCGGAGCTCTCGCCGCCGTCGGTTCCACCAGCATCATCATATACTTCATCTTCTGCTTCATCAACGGATTCACCGGCGGCTTCGGAATCTGCCTCGGTCAGCGTTTCGGTGCCCGCGATCAGAAGGGCATGACAAAAAGCATCGCCGTGTCTGCCGCCCTGTGCGTGCTCTTTACCATCCTTCTGACTGCGGTCTGCTGCCTGCTCGCACATCCGATTCTCCGCTGGATGCAGATTCCGGCGGACATCTATGACGATGCCTATACCTACATGTTTATCGTCCTTGTCGGCACCGGAGCAACCATCTACTACAACATGATTTCCAACATGCTCCGAGCTCTGGGAGACAGCAAAACACCGCTGTATTTTCTTGTTTTCTCTTCTCTTCTGAATATTGTTCTGGATGTGGTTTTCATTCTTCCCCTGCAGATGGGCGTAGCCGGCGCGGCACTTGCTACCATTCTGGCGCAGCTTCTCTCTGCCGTCCTCAGCAATGTGGTCGGATGGAAGAAATTTTCCATTCTGCATCTGCATAAGAGGGATTTTCGTGATCTGAAGGATCCCGCCATCAAGCATCTGCAGGTGGGCTTTCCCATGGGCTTTCAAATGTCCGTCATGTGCATCGGACAGCTTGCCATGCAGGCAGTCGTCAATTCCATGGGAACTGCTGCCGTTGCCGGATACACCGCGGCCACCAAGGCAGATCAGCTCTCGGTTCTTGTCAACAATGCCATGATGACCGCCATCTCAAATTATGTAGCACAGAACTACGGTGCCGGGCTGCCGCAGCGAATCCAAAAGGGCGTACGGGCCTGCCTGATTCAGCTTGAAGTGATGAATCTTGTGATGTGCATCGGTCTTCTCCTTCTTCGCCATCCGATTGTCCGGCTGTTTCTGGATTCCCCGTCCGCAGAAATCTACGCCTACTCCGACGGATATCTGTGGGGTGTTGCGCCCTTCTACTTCATTCTCGGACTGCTCGCTGTTTACCGGACCGCCATTCAGAGCATGCAGAACAGCTGGGCCCCGTTTTCTGCCTGCATGATTGAGCTGATCATGCGGCTCGTTGCAACGCTGATTCTGCCTTCCTTCATCGGCTATACTGCCGTCTGTATCGCAAGTCCGCTTGCCTGGGCAGGAGCCTGCATTCTTCTGATTCCCGTGTATTATCACATGATGCGAAAGGGAAACACGATGCGTCAGCTCCAGGCCTGAATGAGCTTCTGCGTGCCCTCCCGGATTTCTTCCTCCTTCAGGGCCGCATAGCCAAGGAGGATAGCAGGAGAGGCCTGACGCCGGGAGGATGGATTTTCCGGAAGATTCTGCTCGGACAGCGGATAGACAATCACTCCCTGATCTCTTGCTGCATTCGCCAGTTTCTTCTCGATTTCCGCCCCCGACAGTTTCTGGTCCCCGATCTCCTTTTTCTCGATCTCGTCTTGTCCGATCTTTTCCTGTCCTCCCACGGCATCCAGGCAGGCATCCAAATTCTTCAGATGAAGCACCAGATGAAGTCCTGCTCCCTGCCCGCGGATATCAAATTTCCCTTCCAGCGGTTTCAGGAGCTCCAGCATCCGGTCGTGCTTGCTCCGGTAATGATTTCTCATCCGGTTGAGATACCGTTCAAAATATCCCTTCTGAATAAATTCATTCAGTATCGCCTGATCCAGCCGCGGAACGGTGCAGGAAAGAAAACCGGCCTTTTCATGAAATGCCGGCAGCAGATCCTTCGGAAGAATCAGATAGCTGACACGGATCGCCGGCGCAATCGATTTGGAGAAGGTTCCCAGATAAATCACCTTTCCTCCCGCATCCATCGATTGCAGAGACGGAACAGGACGCCCTCTGAACTTAAACTCCGAATCGTAATCATCCTCGATAAGATAGCGTCCCGCTTTCTCTGCCGCCCAGGAAAGGAGCTCCGCCCTTCGCGGATATGGCATCACCACGCCGGTCGGAAACTGTCTGGCCGGCATGAGATAAGCGAGCTGACAGTCGGATTCTTCCAGCGCATCCGCGCGCAGGCCGCTCTCATCATCGGCAATCGGTTCAATGGAAAATCCCATCGATCTCATCACATCTACCGCCCGAAGATACGTTGGGGATTCCATTCCGATCCGCACACCTTGATGAACATCTGTATTTGAAAAAGACTTTCCCAGCAGAATTCCGAGCACCATCAGAAGATAGTCATTTCCTGCTCCGATGACGATCTGCTCCGGATCACAGTGACAGCCTCTCGAAAGATGCAGGTAGTGCGCAATGGTTGTTCGAAGCTCCGGATCACCCTGCGGGTCTCCCCGTCGGAACAGATCCGCCCGGTCCCCGGTCAGAATTCCGCGCAGAATTCTTCTCCAGGTCGCATAGGGAAACATGGACATATCGATCGTACGCGGCGAAAAATCGATTTCTATCTTCCGCTCTGGGTTTTCCTGTAAAACAGGGCAGCTTCTTTGTATTTGACTATTCCGGTCAATATTAATTTCCGCCGATTTTCTGCTCTCTTCCGTCAGGCTCGGTATGTTCTGCGTCTCACAGACATAGGCTCCGCTCCCCCGCCGGATCACAAGATAGCCCTCTTCCTCCAGCTGCTCATAGGCAAGCTCCACCGTTGTCCTTGCAATCTTCAGACTGGCGGCAAGCTGCCTGGTCGAGGGAAGACGCTCCCCGGCAAGAAGCTTTCCCGAGCGGATCTCCCCCCGGATGTATTCATAAATCTGTTCATACAGATGCCTGCCGTTTCCAGGCAGCAGTTCCATGTTCAGCTCCATGCTGTCTCCTGATTTTTATATGCTCCTTGCTCCGGGAAATATCCCATGCCGGATTCCCCCATTTAGAGAATGATCTTATGTGTGTTCCCTTCCTTCGGGAAGGATTCTATGCACGATCCCGGATCCCAAGAATCATCCGGGCAATTCCGCATACCGCTGCAAAGAGTACCCCTGCAACAGGCCAGAGCACCCAGGTTTGATCCCACTCCATGGTTTTAAAACTCCATGCGAGATACATCGCAGTTGCAAGCAGCCAGTAAACACCGGAAAAGGTATCCAGCTTCTTCTTGGTCAGCTTCTCCCTCTTTGAGAATTCTCCCTCTTGAAGAAGTGTATCATAGCTGCCTTTTACCATTCCCACACGAATCAGGCTGTTCACTCCAAGTGCGATCAGCACCAGAAGCACCGACACGCAGGCTGCACAGATGTCATCCGGGAAATCCAATGCACCGGCAATCAAAAGCGGGATCACAGAAAGAATGCAGAGGACAACGCCGATTGCCGTACCGATCGTATATTTTTCCTCGTAAACGCCTCTTCTCTCCTTCACCATCCCGGTCACGCCATACTCTGTTTCAAAAGGCTCCTTCTCCAGCTGCTCCAGATGGCGCATTTTCATTCCACTGATGATAAAGATGAAAACGGCTGCGGCAATGAATACCAGTAAAACCATGCATCCAATTCCTGCCGCCAGATTCTCCGCTAAGGGAAGCCTTCGACTCTCCGAAAAAGCATTGAGAAGAATGAGCAGAACCGGGCTGAGAATGCATAATGCAGTTGCATTTGCAATCAACGGCGCAAATTTCTCCTTGACCTCCAGAAATTCATTGGCTTCTTCCATTGTCACCCGGTGCAGCATCTGTTCCGACTCGCTTAAGCCCTCATAACCGGTCCCCCGCATCTCCGGCTCCATCTCGTCCTTCAGGAGATAATCCGTACTGACCCCGAACAGCTCTGCCAGCTGAATCACCTTCTGAAGATCCGGAACCGATCCTGCACTTTCCCACTTGGAAACCGCCTGCCTCGATACCCCAAGCTGTTCTGCAAGCTCCTCCTGAGACCAACCGTTCTTTTTTCTTTCTTCTGCTATCTTATCCGCCAGAATCATCTCTCTGCTCCCTTCTTCCTGATCCATGAGTTTTCCGTTGCTGATCAATGGATGATCATTTGCTTCTCAATGGGTTTTCCTTTTGTGATAACTCAATCTTATCCTTTTTGGCCGTAGCAGTCTGCCATGCAAGGCTGTCAATTGGTCAAACAAAGGTTGCATTTGTGTAAAAAGCGAGTAGAAGCTGATCGGGATGCCTCCACGATCAGCATTTGCATCCGTAAAAAACAAAATAACTGACCCAGGATGCATTAGTCGGATATAACTGCATCCCCAAAAAGCAAAATAGCTGACCTGGGATGCATTAGCTGCATATAACTGCATCCCTGAAAAACAAAATAGCTGATTCAGGATGCATTAGTCGGATATAACTGCATCCCTAAAAAACAAAATAGCTGATTCAGGATGCATTAGTCACATATAACTTCATCCCTAAAAAGCAAAATAACTGACCCGGGATGCATTAGCTGCATATAACCGTATTCACCAGCCCCCGCGCCCCGTCAAAGCTCCGAAAGCGCCCGAAAAGACGCCGAAAACTCCAGGAAACTCAGGAGACGCAGACATCTGAGTTTCAAAAAAACCTCTTTGCAGCGCATTGTGCAAAGAGGTTTTCTGATTTGTCGAATCTGTCGATCCAGCCCATTTTCCGGCAGCTTGATTATCCGTTTTTCGGAAGCTTGAACGAACTCTTCAGCGAAACGATCCGGTTGAACACCGGTGCTCCTTCCTTCGAGTCCTTGGCATCTGCGCAGAAGAAGCCGTTCCGGACGAACTGGAACCGATCATATGCCTTCGCATCCTTCAGTGCACTTTCGCACCACGCCTGTACTGTGGTCAGGCTGTTCGGATTCAGGTTCAGTGATCCGTCCTCGTTATATACGCCCTTCTCCTCGTCGATGATATTCTCATACAGACGAACCGGCAGCTGAACCGCATCCTGTGCGTTCACCCAATGAATGGTTCCCTTGACCTTACGTCCCTCAAAGCCGCTTCCGGACTTCGTCTCCGGGTCATAGGTGCAGTGAACCACCGTCACATTGCCGGCATCATCCGTCTCGTAGGATACACACTTAACGAAGTATGCATACATCAGACGCACTTCGTTGCCGGGGTACAGTCTCTTGTACTTCGGAACAGGCTCTGCCATGAAATCCTCGCGCTCGATCCAAAGCTCACGCGAGAAGGTGATGGTACGGCTTCCGAGCGCCTCATTTTCCAGGTTATTCGGTGCCGTGAGCTCCTCACTCTGTCCTTCCGGATAGTTGTCGATCACAAGCTTTAACGGATCCAGAACTGCCAGCATACGGCTGCAGGAGGGCTTCAGGTCCTCACGGATGCAGTACTCCAGTGCCGCATAATCATTGACGGCCTGGCTCTTTGAAACGCCTGCCATATCCACAAACTTCTTGATGGAGGACGGCGTATATCCGCGGCGGCGAAGTCCGGAAATGGAAACCAGTCTCGGATCATCCCAGCCATCAACGATGCCCTGCTCCACAAGCTTCTTGATGTAACGCTTACCGGTCACGACATTCTTCAGATAAAGCTTTGCAAACTCAATCTGACGGGGCGGCTGCGGGAACTCCGCTTCCTTCACCACCCAGTCATACAGCGGGCGATGATCCTCGAACTCCAGCGTGCAGATCGAATGTGTAATGCCTTCGATCGCATCCTCAATCGGGTGAGCAAAGTCGTACATCGGATAAATGCACCACTTGTCTCCGGTATTCTGATGCGTCAGATGTGCCACACGGTAAATGATCGGATCCCGCATGTTGATGTTGGACGATGCCATATCAATCTTTGCGCGAAGCGTCTTCTCGCCGTCTGCAAACTTTCCTTCCTTCATCTCCGTAAAGAGCTTCAGGTTCTCCTCAACGGAGCGTTCCCTCATCGGATCGTTCTTTCCGGGCTCCGTGAGCGTTCCGCGATACTCGCGCATTTCATCCGCCGTAAGGTCAGACACATAGGCCTTTCCCTTGCGAATCAGCTTCAGCGCGATCTCATACATTTCGTCGAAGTAGTTGCTGGCGAAGAAGAGACGATCCTCATAATCCGCTCCCAGCCACTGTACGTCTTCCTTGATCGACTCCACGAACTCAGACTTCTCCTTCGTCGGGTTCGTATCATCAAAGCGAAGATTGAACTTGCCGCCGTATTCCTTCGCAAGGCCATAGTTCAGAAGAATGCTCTTTGCATGGCCAATGTGAAGATAGCCGTTCGGCTCCGGCGGGAAACGGGTCTGAACATGATCATACCGTCCCTCCGCCAGATCCTTATCAATCTCCAGCTCAATAAAATTCTTATTCTCTCCGTTGAGGGCATCCACCTTTACGGTTCCGTCCTCGGAGCGCTTCATTTCATCCGTGCTCATATGTCATTATCCTTGCAGCATAATATTGGGGTGTCCGGAGAATTATTTCTCGTTCACGCTGTAGTTCGGAGCTTCCTTCGTGATCTGAATGTCATGAGGATGGTTCTCACGAAGCGATGCATTCGAAATCTTGACAAAGCGCCCATTCTCCTGCAGCTCCTTGATGGTGTGGGAGCCGGTCAGACCCATACCGGAACGAATACCGCCCATCAGCTGGAATACCGTATCCTCGATGAGGCCCTTGTATGCAACGCGTCCCTCAACTCCTTCCGGCACAAGCTTCTTCGCGTTCTCCTGGAAATAACGATCCTTCGAGCCGTTCTCCATTGCAGAGATGGAGCCCATGCCGCGGTATACTTTGTAGGTTCTTCCCTGGAAGAGCTCGGTAGCTCCCGGAGACTCCTCGCAGCCTGCGAAGATGGAGCCCATCATGCAGACATTGCCGCCTGCTGCCAGAGCCTTGACCATATCTCCGGAGTATTTGATACCGCCGTCGGCGATAACCGGAATGCCGGATTCCTTTGCAACTGCATAGGCATCCATGATTGCGGTAATCTGCGGAACGCCGCAGCCGGTAACGACACGGGTCGTGCAGATGGAGCCGGGTCCGATACCAACCTTGACAGCGTCAGCTCCGGCCTTGATGAGGTCGGCTGCGCCTTCGCCGGTTGCAATGTTTCCTGCGATGACATCCAGATCCGGATATGCATCCTTAATCATGCGGAGGCAGCGCAGAACGTTCTCGGAATGACCATGGGAGGAATCCAGAACGATGCAGTCAACCTTGGCATTGACCAGAGCTTCCACACGATCCAGAACGTTTGCAGTGATTCCGACGGCTGCGCCGCACAGAAGACGTCCCATGGAGTCCTTTGCGGAAAGCGGATACTTAATGGTCTTCTCGATATCCTTGATGGTGATCAGACCAACAAGATTGTAATCGTCATCAACGATCGGAAGCTTCTCCTTCTTGGAGGCAGCCAGAATCTTCTTCGCCTCCTCCAGCGTTGTGCCGGCACGTCCGGTTACCAGATTCTCAGAGGTCATAACCTCGCTGATCTTCTTGGTGTAGTCCGTCTCGAACTTCAGATCACGGTTTGTGATGATGCCGACCAGCTTCTTGCCCTCGGTAATCGGAACACCGCTGATCCGGAACTTCCGCATCAGATCCTCTGCATCCGCAAGAGTATGCTCAGCAGACAGATAGAAGGGATCCGTAATGACGCCGTTCTCCGAACGCTTTACCTTGTCTACCTGATCCGCCTGATCCTTGATCGACATATTCTTGTGAATGATACCGATGCCGCCCTGTCTTGCCATTGCAATTGCCATACGGTCCTCGGTAACGGTATCCATTCCCGCGCTCATCATGGGAATGTTCAGTTTGATCTTCTTCGTCAGGTTGGTGCTGACATCAACCTGATTCGGCACAACGGTCGAATACGAAGGAACCAACAGAACATCATCAAAAGTAATTGCTTCTCCGATAATTCTAGCCATACATCCTCCTCATATCATCCTTGGCTGCTAACACATTGCTCTTATCAAATCATTTGTTCCGGCATCGTTCTTCGCCGGATAAGATACAAGAAACAGGACACGAACCTTTCAGCCCGTATCCTGTTCCATTACCTTCTTTCCTTACTCAGTCGGCGAAGACCTTTCTCGGCGCAAACATCCGGATAGCGCCCAGCATCTTCTCTCCATCCGATCCTGAAATATCCAGAATCAGCTTCTTACTTCCTTCCAGATAGCAGTAATAGGTGGTTGCCGCCTTCTCACTGTCACGGGTAGAAAAATCCATTTCCTTCAGCCCCTGACGGTTCCGATAGCTGTCCAGCCGGTGAGAATTCATAGGTGCCAGAATCTCCAGCTTATCCAGATCATACTGACCGACGGCCTTTCTTTTCTCCTTGTTCAGAATCTTCGCAACGCGAAGCTCCCGATCCACCAGCGAATATTCGTAGTCCACATTGCTGTTCAGATTTGCCAGATATGCACCGATGACCGCTGCAATACCAAGAACAATCGGAACCAATGCCCAGAGACCGAGAATTCCCATCAGACTAAGGCCGCCAAGCAGCAGCAGAACTGCCAGAATTACGCAGACAACCTTTGCCACTCCGATCAGCGGGTTCTTCTTACAATTGACAACGACTTCAATAATACCAAGTTCCATGCGACAACTCCTGTCCTTGTTTCAAAGAGAATTTAAGTTATCTTATTACTTTTCAAACAAATATTCAAGGAATTGCTGACACGTTTCCGGATGCTTCGTGCTCGCCACGATTCCGAAGATGCATACCGTGTCCGGATAGTTCTCATTTTTCAGAATATAAGGCGCATCCGTGCAGATGATCCCGACAGGAACCGGGTCCTCCATCTCTGCGGGATCGGGATTTACGAAGTTCTTCTGATCCTCAAAGGCCCGTGCTGCCGTCTCTGCATCAGCCGCATCCTCATTTACGGCCGTCGCTGCCGCCTCCTTCTCCTCCTGCGCGTTCTGCATCTCCAGTGCCTTTGTGCGATCTATATAGTAGAAGCGGTCCTTATACTTCTCCAGTGCATCGGCATCCAGAACCTCACGGAGGTCCTTGAATTCCCCGTTGTATGCATAATAGTCAAAATACCATGCGTCCATCACAGCCGTGTCAATCTGTCCCGCTGCCGTCTCTGCCATGATCTTCTGAACGGAATAGATGTCATAGTCCGAGGTCGAATTCCCGCCGGGAGTCAGCATCTCCGAAAGATCTGCGAAGACATCCGATTCCTTTGCGTCGATTCCCGCGTACTCCATGAAATCCGCGCTCAGCTCCTCCGACTGCATCTCCGGTACACGCGCATTCAGGAACAACGTTCCGAACACATACGGCCGGTAGGTCACGTAATGATAAATCAGAGAGATCACAATTGCACCCACGCACAGCACCGCCAGGGTCGGAATCTTCTCATACTCCCAGAACCACGCCAGATGCGCCTTGACTCCCTTTCCCTTCAGTTTCTTTCTCTGTTCCCGGATCTCATCATTGATTGCCATAATAAAAACACCCTTCCCTGTGTAATCCTGTCCGCCTGCTTACTGCGGAACAGTAAACATCATATAGGAAAATAAGGAAAGGGTGTTAGTGAAAATTGTATAAACCGCTCTGCCAGGAGCCGCAAGCCCCGGCAGAAGAGAATGGCAGCAGATATATTACAGCTGCGTCTCCACGAAGATCGAATAAATCGCGCGGATTGCCTTCTCATAATCGGAATTCTCTACGCCGATGATGATATTCAGCTCCGATGAGCCCTGATCGATCATGCGCACGTTGACATGTGCATGTGCAAGCGCCGAAAAGATTCTTCCGGAGGTTCCGCGCTGCGCCTTCATGCCGCGGCCCACAACGGCAATCAGTGCAAGATCCGCCTCAATTTCGATGGAATCCGGGTCGGCAAGCCGGTGGATGTCCGCAACCACCTGCTGCTCCTTGTGCATGAACTCGCTCTCGTGCACGACAACCGTCATCGTGTCGATTCCGGAGGGCATGTGTTCGATACAGATTCCGTGATCCTCAAAGGCCTGCAGTACCTTGCGGCAGAAGCCGACCTCAGTGTTCATCATATCCTTGGAAATCAGCACGGCACAGAAATCCTTCTTGCCGGCAACTCCCGTGATGGTATAACCGGATTTCTGACAGGTGCTCTCCACAATCCAGGTGCCGTCATCCTCCGGCTTATTCGTATTCTTGATGTTGATCGGAATGCCCTCGTGACGCACCGGGAAGATGGCATCCTCGTGCAGAACACCCGCACCCATGTAGGAAAGCTCGCGCAGCTCCTTATAGGTAATGGTACGGATCGCCGCCGGCGTATCCACAACCCTCGGATCTGCCACAAGAAATCCGGACACATCCGTCCAGTTTTCATAGACGCCGACGTGACAGGCCCCCGCAACAATGGAGCCTGTGATGTCCGAGCCTCCGCGGGAGAAGGTCTTTACCTTCCCGTCAAAGCCACAGCCATAGAAGCCTGGAATCACCGCATTTTTCAAACCAGAGAGCTTTTCTGCGGTCTTTTTCTGCGTTTTGCTCTCGTCAAGTTGACCGTCCTGGTCAAAAAAGATGATCTCTGCCGCATCCACAAAGGTGAAGCCGAGATACTTCGCCATCACGTGCCCGTTCAGATATTCTCCGCGGGATGCCGTGTAGTCGCGATTCGGCTCCTTCTTGAGGTTCTCCTCGATGGCGCGGAATTCATCCTCGAGGGAATACTTCAGACCAAGGCCCTGAATGATCTCATTGTAGCGGGACTGAATCTCGCGGAAGGGATCTGTGAAATCCTTCCCCTCTGCCGCAAGATCATAGCAGCGATACAGGAGATCCGTGACCTTCGTATCACCGGAGAAGCGCTTTCCGGGTGCGGAAGGAACGACATAGATTCTGCTCGGATCCGCATGGACAATGGCACCCACCTTCTGAAACTGCTTCGCATCCGCAAGGGAGCTTCCGCCGAATTTGACAACCTTTTTCATACCTTCCTCCACTGCAGCTTACAGCACACGAATGCTCTTCTTGTAAGACGGAAGCTGCGCCGCCTTCTCTTCAAACTCTGTCTCACTGATCAGAGGAGTTACAAATGCGAACTCATCCGGAAGCTTCTCATTGACGACGATCTGAATCTCATTGCCGAACAATCCGGTTGCCTTCACAAGGTCCTTCTTCTCAATCCGGACAAAGTAACGATCCTTCCACTCCATCGGATCTTCCAGATCCGCATCCTGATTGGTCAGACCGATGTTGATATTGCTGCCGATGCTGCGGACACATTCCACCACATCCGAGACAACCGCACTCGCTGTCGGAAGCTTTCCTGCGCCGCTTCCGTAGAACATCAGATCCCCGACCATGTTGCCGTGCACCAGAATGCCGTTGTATACGTCGCTCACGCCGTACAGCGGGTGATCCACGGATACCAGATACGGTGCGGTGCGGACATAAACCTTTCCGGTTTCCGGATTGTGGCGGCAGACGCCAAGGAGCTTGATTGCGCCGTGAAGCTGCTTCGCATAACCGAAATCATCGGTATCAATCTTCGTAATGCCCTCACAGGGAACCTGCGAAAACTTGACGTTTCCTCCGGTAACAAGGGAAGCCAGAATCGCAATCTTGCGGCAGGGATCGTAACCCTCAATATCCGCCTCCGGATTCTTCTCCGCATAGCCGTTGTCCTGTGCCTGCTTCAGCGCGACCTCAAATGGAAGTCCTTCCTTCTCCATCTTGGTCAGAATGTAGTTCGTCGTTCCGTTCAGGATGCCCATGATAGAGGTAATGAACTCCTGTGAGAAGGAGGTGCGAAGCGGCCGGAGAATCGGAATTCCTCCGCCGACGCTTGCCTCGAACAGATAGCTGCAGTTATGCTCCTTCGCTGTCACGGCAAGAATGCCGCCGAGTGCATCCACAAGCTCCTTGTTGGACGTGCAGACACTGATTCCCTTTTCCAGAGCCTTTTTCGAAAACGTAAAGGCGGGCTCCTTTCCTCCCATGGTCTCACAGATCACGCGGATCTCCGGATCATTCAGGATGATGTCAAAATCATGCACTACGCGATCTGCATACGGCGAATCCGGAAAATCTCTGAGATCCAGAATGTACTTTACATGGACGCCCTCCGGAAAATCACGGCGGATCTCCTCCTGGTTCTGATCAATGACCTCGGCAACGCCGCTTCCCACCGTGCCAAATCCGAGTATTGCAATTTCAACCATACTGTCCTCCCTTGCCGCAGCCTCTCTGCGCGCTTTATTTTCCCGGCAGCTACGCTCCGGTTGCCCGAATCTTCCGGATGCCGGAGAGCCGCTCCAGATTTTCCAGAAGTCCGCTGACATTCTCACTGCTCTTTAATACCTGCATGCTGATGCTGACGGAAGCCATCCCTCCAATCGGAATGGACTGGTGGATCGTCAGAATGTTCGCCCCGAAATCTGCGATTTCCCTCAGAATATCGGAAAGGATTCCTGTCTCATCGCTGATCTCCATCGAAAGCGTCAGGGTCATGCCTGCCATGCTGCTGTGAAATTCCTCGATGTCATTCTTAAATTTGTAATAGGAGCTTCGGCTGATCCCAACCCGATCCACTGCCTCCTGAATGGTCTTCACCTTCCCGGCAGACAAAAGCCGGTTGACCTCGACCACCTTCAGCAATGTTTCCGGAACCGCCCGCTTCCGAACCAGATAGAAATCAGAATTCATTGTTCTTCTCCCACGGACATTTGTGCGTCAACGTTGGATATCCTATCACTCGTCCCAAAGGATTGCAAGCCGTCTCCTTTACTTTATTTCGTTAAAATGTTAAAATTTCAGCGTGTTGCAGTACCGGTCCTGTTTTTTCCTGGAAAATACGTAAATTTTGCCGGAATACAGCACCGTCTGCAAAGCGTTAAAATTCCCGCAGACTTTTGACAAATGCAATACCGGGGGTACAATATCATGAACAAGAAAATACACACCAAAGCTGTTGACCAGCTTTTTGAAGCAATTCTTGCGCTGAAGAACAAGGACGAGTGCTATGACTTTTTTGAGGATCTTTGCACGGTCAATGAGATCCTTTCCCTTTCCCAGCGCTTTGAGGTTGCTGCCATGCTGCGCGAGCATGAAACCTATCTGAAGATTGCCGAGCAGACAGGCGCCTCCACCGCCACCATCAGCCGCGTCAACCGCTCCTTAAATTATGGGAATGACGGCTATGAAATGGTTATGGAACGCATCCGGAAAAACAAAACAGAAGGCACAGACGAGGCAGCCGGCTCTTCGGAGACCTGACAGCCCGCTTTTGCAATATCTCAGGCTTTTCTTCCTTGGAGTACTGCTGTATCTTGCGGCAGTACTTCCTTTTATTCTCTATCGCGGCGGTATTTTCTTCTATTACGGCGATTACAACGTTCAACAGGTTCCCTTCTATATTCTGGCGCACCGCGCCGTTCGAAGCGGTAATTTCTTCTGGAACTTTCATCTCGATCTCGGCTCATCCATGGGCGGGAGCTTCGCATTTTACCTGTGGGGCAGCCCGTTTTTCTGGTTCTCCTGTCTCTTTCCGGAGAAGTGGATTCCTTATATGATGCCGTTTTTCATGTCGTTAAAATACGGTACTGCTCTCTGCACCTCCTTTGCATGGCTCCGCACGCAGACAAGGACCAGCCGGGGAGCACTTCTTGGTGCGTTTCTCTATGCATTTTCCGGTTTTCAGGCCTGCAACATTGTGTTCCAGCATTTCCATGAGGCAACCGCCTTTTTCCCCCTCTATCTTCTTGCACTGGATCATGCTCACTCCGCAATCTCCCGCGCCGGGGACAAAAGCGCCGGGAAGAATCCACGGTCTGTAAAAAAAGGCATCCTCGGCTTTGTTCTCATGACATCGGCGATGTCTGTCATCAACTACTTTTTCTTCTTCGGACAGGTCCTGTTCCTCTCCGTTTATTATCTGATCCGCTATGCTTCGAATCAGAAGGTGCGGCAGACGCTGAAGGAAATCCTGCAGCTCCTCCTTGCCGGAGTGCTGGGACTATGCCTTTCCGCATTCTTCCTCGTGCAGGTGCTGGATGTCATCTCCGGCAATACCAGGCTGGATGACTTCCTTCTCGGCTACGACATGGTGGCTTATTCCGAGCCGGCGACGCCTCTTGCCATTCTGAAGTCCTTCTTCATGCTTCCGGATCTTGTCGGGCGGGGATCCCTGTTTACAAGCGAGCAGATCCGCAACAGCTCCCTGTCGCTGTTTCTTCCGTGCTTTGCCGTCTCCGGCGCCATTGCGTATCTTCGTGCACACAGAAAAGGCTGGCAGAGGACCCTGCTCCTTACCTGTCTTGTCATCGCCTTTGTTCCGATTCTGAATGCCGCCTTTGCGCTGTTTAATTCCGAATACTATGCGCGCTGGTTCTATATGCCGATTCTCCTTCTCAGTCTCGTGACCGTCCGCGAGCTGGAGGATGCCGACTGCGGCAATCTCCTGTTCGGCGCCCGTATGGTGATTCTGGCCGACATCCTGTTTCTTCTCTGTGCCTTCCTTCCGACACGACCGTCTGAGGAGGCAGAGGGCGGCATCTCCTTCCTGCAGATCATGGAATACCCCGAGCTGTTTGTGACAGAGGCGGTTGTCACAGCCGTAATGCTTCCGCTCCTTCTTGTGATCGTAAACGGCATTGAGTTTACCGGAAAGCGCCCCTCTTCCCGTGAACGGGCATGCTGCGGCCTTGTCACACGCACCGCACTCGCTTTGGTCATCCTCTGCTGCTTCCTGACGCAGGCAGGTGTTCTGCTGAACGGGAATACCATCATCGCCGGAAGCGGCGGAGAGAAATGGCGGACGCAGCTTCTGGAAAATCGTCCCGAAATTCCAGACTACGGAAATGCCTCCTTTGAGCGTATCGAAGCCGACGGGACCTCCACCAACTACGAAATGGTCTGGGGCTACCCCACCATTCACTGCTTTGAAAGCACCGTTTCCTCCGGTATCTTCGCCTTCTATCAGGGAATCGGTCCGGGACGCACGGTAGATTCCAAGCTGAACTTCAGCCACATCGGAGCGCGTGCGATCCTCTCCTCTCATTACTACCTGGAGAACAAGCTTATCCGGGCCACGAAGAATTACACCAAGGAGGGCGGCCTCCCGGGTTATCAGAAGGTCGGCGAATCCGACGGTTATAACATCTATGAGAACCGGTATTTCATTCCTGTGGGTTTCACCTTCGACCGTTTCATGACAGAAGACACCTATGCGCTTTTACTTGACAGAGATAAAACAGCCGCAGACCGCACACTTGTCCGCGACCTGATTCTGGATGATGAGGCGGCAGCAAAATACGCAAGCTTCTTCTCCGGTCAGGATACCGACATCGACGAGGAATGCCTTTCTTCGGATTCCTATTACTCCGAGTGCCGGAAACGGGCTGCCACCGCCTGCACCTCCTTTACGACCTCAAAGAGCGGCTTTACCGCAGAAGCCACACTGGATCGGGAAAATCTTGTTTTCTTCTCCTTCCCCTTCGAAAAGGGCTGGAGTGCCCGGGTGGATGGAAAGGAGGCTGAAATCGTGAAGGCAGACTTCGGTCTGATGGCGGTCTGTGTGCCGGAAGGAACGCATACCATCACCTTCACCTACCTTCCGTACGGACTGCATGCAGGAATCCTTGTCAGCCTTGCCGCATTGGTGATTCTTTTAGCATATTTCCTGCTTCCTTCACCTTTACTTTTCAGGTTCACTGTGTTAAGGTAAATTCCGTTATGAGAATTTTCACAGTGAGGGTTTTCATAGCTGCATATTATTTATTTTCATTCAGCGGAGGTAGTTTAGAATGAACAAGGGTACTGTTAAGTGGTTCAACAACCAGAAGGGTTACGGCTTCATTTCCGATTCTGAGGGAAACGATGTATTCGTACATTATTCCGGACTGAACATGGAAGGCTTCAAGTCTCTCGACGAGGGCGAGGCTGTTGAGTACGATGTAATCCAGGGTCAGAAGGGACCGCAGGCCGTTAACGTAACCAAGCTCAACTAATTGAGAATTGAGTTATTCGGCAGATCACTAATAGATCAAGAACAGAATGCCTTTTTTATAGTGCAATATGTAAATGAGCTGATTAGTAGCAAAAGGGACATCCAATCGGATGTCCCTTTTGTTGTGCTGCTATTTTGTTCACCGTTGTTCACCGGACTTTCGCTGAGAGCTTCTCCGCCATTTCCTTCAGCTCCTGCAGCTTCAGGTTCCCTCCGAACAGATCCAGTGCGCTTCCAACCGTCACGTCCATCCGTCCGCCGGAGCTCGCTGCAATTTTCGAAAGATCCTCCAGTGCATGCACGCCGCCTGCATAGGTCACAGGGAAATGACTCTTCTTCTGCCAGCCCCCCAGAAGCTCTGCAAGGTCTTCCTCCACACCGGCACGTTTCCCTTCGACATCAGCAGCATGAATCAGAAACTCATCACAGAATTCCGCAAGAAAATCCAGGGTTCCTTCCGAAATGACCAATCTGGTCAACTTCTGCCAGCGATCCGTTACAACCACATAGCTCCCGTTTTCCTGCTTCCTGCAGGAGAGGTCCAGCACCAGGTGCTTCTTTCCCACAGCCCGCACCATCTCATCCAGATGGTCACGGTCAAGCTCGCCGTCCCGAAACACATAGCTCGTCACAATGACATGCGAAGCTCCTGCCTCCAGAAAACGGTCTGCGGTCTCCGGAGTGATGCCGCCTCCCGCCTGCATGCCGTCCGGATACTCCTTCAGTGCGAGAAAAGCCTGCCGCAGATCCGCCTCATAGGCTTCCTTTTCCTTTACGGAATTCAGAAGAATGATATGGCCTCCCGGCAGCATCGCCCTGCGATAGATTGCCGCATAGACGTCCGCATCCTTTTGTGAAACAAAGTTCTCCCGAAGCGGATTTTCTCCGGAAAGTCTCTCCTTATGAACGCTTTCCTTAAGAACGCTCTCCTTACCGGATTCATCCCGCAGAGAGCCTCCCACGATCTGTTTGACCTTGCCGTTATGAATATCGATACAAGGCCGTATTCTCATGCGAGGACATCCTGCATGTCATAGAAGCCGGCTTCTTTCCCCGCCAGGTATTTGGCTGCGGCAATGGCTCCCTTTGCGAAAATCGCACGGCTGTACGCAGTATGTGAGAAGGTGATGACCTCATCCTGACCGGCGAAGATCACATCGTGATCTCCCACAATGGTTCCCCCGCGGACAGAACTGATCCCGATCTCATTCTTCGGCCGCTTTTCTCTCCTGCTGCTCCGATCATACACATAATCACATTTCTCATCCAGAGAATCATTCACCGCATCCGCAAGCGCAAGTGCCGTTCCGCTCGGAGCATCCAGCTTCTGATTGTGATGCTTCTCCACGATCTCGCAGTCAAAGCCTGCTGCCGCAAGCTTCGGAGCACATTCCTTCAGAACATTCAGAAGAAGGTTGATTCCGATCGACATATTTGCAGACTTCAGAACCGCCACCTGCTCGGATGTCTTCTTAAACTTCTCCATCTGCTCCCCGGAAAGGCCGGTTGTGCAGACTGCAGCCGGCACCTTATGCTCTGCGCACCAGTCAAGAAGCGCATCCACAGCCGCTGCATTGGAAAAATCGATGACGGCGTCCACATCCTCCTTCACGTCCTGAAGGCTTTGATAAACAGGGTATTCCGCGTACTGCTCTCCGCGGGCATCCACCCCGGCAACAATCTCTGCCGCCTCATCGTTTCCGGCAAGCTCCGTAATCATGCATCCCATACGGCCGCAGCAGCCGTGAAGTAAAATTCTTACCATATTCATCCTCTCTCTGCTGCAGTCTCCCGCAGCAGCTTCTGTTTCCTGCAGAATTTCAGATTTCGTGCTTCCGTTCCTTACAGAACGCCAAGCTTCTTCATCGCCTCAGCCATCTTTTCTGCCTTGGCAGGGGTCATTTCTGTCAGCGGCAGGCGAAGAGGACCTGCTGCAAAGCCCATCAGGCTCACGGCCTTCTTGACCGGAATCGGATTGACCTCCGAGAAGAGACACTCAAACAGCTCCTCTGTCTCAAGCTGAAGTGCTCTTGCCGCAGCAAGATCTCCCGCCTGGAAAGCCGCGCACAGATCGTGCATCTTCTTCGGAGCCACGTTTGCAACGACGGAAATCACACCAAGACCTCCCATTGCCATGATCGGAACGGTCTGGTCGTCATTTCCGGAGTACAGATCGATTTTCCCATCTGTCAGCGTCATCAGCTTCACAATCTGGCTGAGATCGCCGCAGGCTTCCTTGATTCCGACGATATCCGGAACCTCCCGGACCAGTCTCGCCACCGTTTCCGGAAGCAGATTGACACCGGTTCTGGACGGAACGTTGTACATCAGCACCGGAATTCCCCTTCCGGCTTCGGCTACCGCGCGGAAATGCTGATACAAGCCTTCCTGCGTGCCCTTGTTGTAATAGGGGGTGATCACAAGCGCTGCATCCGCACCGTATCCGCGAACCGCCTCGGTCAGATTTGCTGCCGTCTTTGTGCAGTTGGAGCCGGTTCCTGCAATGACCGGAACTCTGTGCTTCACATAGTCCACGGCAAAGCGGCACAGCTCCAGATGCTCCTCCTCGCTCATCGTTGCAGATTCGCCTGTGGATCCGCACACCACAATGGCATCGGTTCCGTTCTCAATCTGAAAATCAAGTAGTTCCGCAAACGCATCGTAATTCACGGTCTGGTCTGCATCATTATGAAACGGCGTTACAATGGCAACGGCCGATCCGGTAAAAACTGACATATTCTCGTTCTCCTCTCACTTTCCTTCAAAACAGCAGAAGGGGCAATCTGTAATTTCCTGTATCTCATCCGCAAAGCGGCAGAGTCCGTCATCCATCCTTGTTCCCGTAAGAACGACATCGGTTTCCTCGCGATGCTCCAAGAGCTCACCCATCTCTTCAAACGTGATGATGCCGTTGTCAATCAGTCCCAGCACATCATCCATCACAAGAAGATCGCTTTCTCCGGTGTCCAGAACCTTCCGGGCATAATTCAACCCGTTCCGGATATTGCCTGCTTCTCTGCTGCGTTCTTCCTCACTCATTTCCGCCCACGGAATATCCGATTTCTCAAAGTGGAACAGCTTGATCTCGGGCTCGAGCTTCTTATTAAACTCGGAATCCGGCAAGCCTCTTCCCCGGAAGAACTGGATGATTACGGCATGACCGCCCCTGGATGCTCTCATCAGAGCAAGGCCAAGAGCTGCCGGCGTTTTCCCATGACCGGTTCCGACGAAAATTCTGACTCTGCCTCTTGCCATACGTCCACCTTCTCCTTTATGCGGTTCCTGTATGTCTTTTGGTTTCTGCTGTCTGTGCTTTCCGCAGTATCTCAGCTCCTTGCTGCCTCCAGGAGCTTCTGCTTCAGCTCGTTTTCAATCTGGGCAAGCTCGCCCTCTGCCGCGCGGCGCTTCTCCTTGCCCTCTGTCTGAATCTGCATGATCTCATCCATGGCGGCAATCAGCGTCTGATTGGTATTCTTCAGGGTCTCAATATCCACAATGCCGCGTTCTGCTTCCTTTGCGGTCTCCACCGTCGCTGTCTTCAGTGCAGCCGCATTCTTCTGCAGAAGCTGGTTCGTCATGTCATTGACCTCGCGCTCTGCACGGGCTGCCTGATTTGCGTGCTCCAGACCGATGGCAATCACCATCTGGTTCTTCCAGAGCGGGATGGTATTGACGATCGTCGACTGGATCTTCTCCGCCATGACCGTATCGGAATTCTGTACCATCCGAATTTCCGGTGCGGTCTGCATGGCAACCGTTCTGGTCAGCTCCAGATCATAGATCTTCTTCTCAAAGCGGTCACACTGCTCTGCGAGATCCTTCGCCCGCTGCGCATCCTCCGGAAGTCCCGACTCTGCAGCTTTTTTCTGAAGCTCTGTGAGCTCACCGTTTCGAACCTCCTCCAGCTTCAGCTTGCCGGCTGCAATGTACATCGTCAGCTCATGAAAATAGCTGAGATTCAGCTCGTACATCTTATCCATCAGGTCAGCATCCTTCATCAGCTGAACCTGATGCTTCTCCAGCTCATCACTGACCGTCTGCACATTGGCTTCCACCTTGGCATAGCGGGTCTTGAGCGCTTCCACCTTATTGGCCTTGCGCTTGAAGAAGGCAGCAAATCCCTTCTCATCCTCCGCAACGTCAAAGTCCTTCAGCTCGTTGACCAGTCCCGAAAGCATGTTTCCGACTTCGCCCATATCCTTGGTGCGGACGTTGTCAATTGCCTTCTGGGAGAAGTCTGCCAGCTTCTTCTGTGTTCCGACGCCGTAATTCAGAATGCCGCTGGTATTCGTCAGATCAATCTGCTTCACAAAGGCCTTGACCTGCTCCTTCTCCGCCGGTGTCAGAATTTCATCCGGATCCGGAATCTTCTTCTCCTTCTCAGCAGCCTCGGTCTGTGCCTGGATCTCCTGAATTTTCTCCTCCTGTGCCTGTTCCACAGGAGCTCCAAACTCCAGTGCCGGTGCCTGCGGTGCTGCTGCAAAACTTCCGAATTCTTCGCTCATCGTTCCCTCCTCATGGTAAGCATCATTTCTTTTTCTTCTTATCGTTCTTGCGGGCAAGTGCAGCCAGCTGCTGCTTCATCCGCTTCTCTTCCGCTTTCTTGCTGTCCTTGTTCTTACTTCCGAATTTGCTCATTTTGCATTCCTCCGTTCGCTCTGTGACAAAAACGCCCGAAATTTCAACTTATTATACACTGCCTCCCGTTTTTTGCCTATGCAGTTCTTACGCACAGGAAATTCTGTGCTAGAATAGAGCTTAATTTTTTCGCGAATTCGTTCGCGGCCCATACGCGATCCATATAAGAGGTATCTCTCCATGCATTCACATTTTTCCCACAAGGCTGCTTCCGGAGCAGCCTTTACTCTCTGCGGCAATTCTAATCGCCAGGAGTCTCTTCTCTTTTCTTCCGGAGATCTTCGCAGGCTGATTATTCCGCTGATTTTCGAGCAGGCACTCGCCATGACCGTCGGTATGGCGGATACCGTCATGATTTCAGCAGTCGGTGAAGCAGCTGTCTCCGGCGTTTCTCTGGTCGACATGATCAACAATCTGGTTTTTGCTGTTTTCTCCGCACTGGCAACAGGGGGTGCGGTCGTCACCTCGCAGTACATCGGTGCAAAGCGCCCCGAGCAGGCCAGAGACTCTGCCGCGCAGCTTCTGATTACCGTACTGACGCTCGGTCTTTCTGTGATGCTGCTTACCATCGCCGTCAAGGAGCCGCTCCTTCGCCTTTTCTTTGGCGGAATTGAGGAGGATGTCATGCAGAATGCTCTGATCTATTTCCTGATCTCTGCACTCTCCTTCCCGTTCCTTGCTGTTTATAACGCCTGTGCCGCGCTGTTCCGCTCCATGGGAAATGCCGCCATTACGCTGAAAACAGCGGTGGTTGTCAACATTGTCAATGTCATCGGCAATGCGGTCGGTGTCTTCGCCCTGCATCTGGGAACGGCAGGTGTTGCGATCCCTTCCCTGATCTCCCGGGCACTCGGTGCGCTGATTCTCCTGCTGCTCCTTCGAAGACCCGGACAGGCAATCTACCTGAAGCACTTTCTGGTAAAGCCGAAGTGGTCCGTCATCAGCAAGATTCTCTACATCGGAATCCCGAGCGGAACCGAGAACGGGATCTTCCAGCTCGGACGAATCCTCGTTGTCTCCATCATCGCCCTGTTCGGCACCTCCCAGATCGCTGCAAACGGCGTAGCCAACAGTCTGGACTCCGTCGGCGTCATCATCGGGCAGGCGACCAGCCTTGCCATGATCACGGTCATCGGCCAATGCGTTGGTGCAGGCTCGGAACGGCAGATCCGGTTTTATCTGAAGAAAATTCTTCTGATCACCTATCTGCCCTCGTTTGTTCTTGACAGCGCGCTCATTCTGTTCCTGAACCCGATTCTCTCCATCTTCGGGCTTTCTGCAGAAGCAACGGCGCTGACCTGGAAGCTCGTTGTCATTCACACGGGCTGCGGCATGCTTCTGTGGCCACTCGCCTTTGTTTTCCCGAATATGCTGCGCGCCTGCAACGATGTCCGCTACACGATGATCGTTTCCATTGCTTCCATGTTCCTCTTCCGGATTGTGCTGTCCTACATTCTCGGCGTCAATTTCGGAATGGGCGCCATCGGTGTCTGGATCGCCATGATCGTCGACTGGATCTGCCGCATTGTCTTCTTCCTTCTTCGCTATCGCAGCGGAAAATGGAAAAAGCTTGCAGGACTTCCCGCATAAAGTAATTCCGGGCAGAATAAAAGCCGGCCTGCGGATCTTCGGGAGCATATCCTTCGCTCCTTTGTGATCCGCAAGCCGGCCTTTTCATGCATAAATGAGGCCCTGTGTTTTACGTTCGTTCTGGTTCCCGTCTGTTACAGGTTTTCTGCTTCCGATGCAGGGACCTTCTCTCCCTGACTGTTCATCACATAGCTTTCCGTCAGTCCATCCTGCGCCATCATGGTCTTCATGACATTCAGATCTGACGACAGATCCCAGGCCTGTTCCTGGAACATATTGTCCAGAAGCTTTCCGAAGGCATCGTTGATCATATCCATGGAAGCTTCGATCTGACGCTTGGTCTCCCGGATATTCTCTCCCGCCTCCGGCTGTTCATTCAGATCCGCATACGCACGGAGAAGCTTCGTTGTAGTCGGGAGGTAATAATTCATGAGCTTGCGAAGATCCTTGGTCTTGGCCGGGTTCTTCTTCACCTCGGTAAAAATTCTCTGCATGATGTCTTCCAGCTGGTAAAGCTTATCCGACATCACCTCCGTATCCGGAATCCGGTCATTAATCGCACGGATCTGGATAATGTAGCTCTGCCCTTCCCTCAGAAGAGAGGCCTGGTCCTCGCTGAGATTTCCCTGTGCGCCTGCAGCCTTTCCGGCAGCTCCCAGATGCGCCATTGCCTCTGCTTCCGCAGTTTTCTTCTCGGCGCTCTCCCAGCTTTGGGCCTGTCCCTGCGGCGCTGCTCCATTCTGAAGATTGCGGATACGCTCCGCCTCTTCCCGCGCCTTTCTGGATTTCTCGGCATTTGCATACTGCTTGTACATGCGGTCCGTGAGGATTACCGTGGTTTTGCTGCGATCCAGCACCGCGTAAGGAAGATAACCTGCCGCACGCATCTTCACAATATCGTCGCGAACCTGCTCCTCCGAAACACCGGCCTTCAGTGCAAGCTCCGCCACCGGGAAGAATTCCTGATCTGTCCCGATCAGTTCCCCGTACTGATAGTAACGGGCCACGAGCTGCTGCTGTTTCTTACCGTTTCTTGCAAGAACCGCAAAGCCGGCAGTGATAGCCGCTGACAGCAATGCAAAGACAAGCGCCAGAGCCACCGCAGCTCCATCCCCCGTAAGCCCAAGCAAAACTGCCGAAAGCAGCCAGATTGCCGCGCCGGAGCCCTGCATAACGGCAAGCACGATGCCGACAATCTTCTTCCCGACACCCGCATTGCGGTTCGGCTTTCTCTGAAGAAAATAATTTCTTCCCTTCGGACCTCCGGAGGCCGTTCCCTGAGACATCGAATCCGCAAATTTTCTTGCGCCCTGCGCGACCTCCTGCCCGAACTGGTCCGTCACCTGCGTGACATGCTCCTTAATGGACCCGCTCAGATGAGAATAATCGCCGGATTCCACCGCCTGCGAAACATCCCGCATGATGTCGCTGCCGGCTTTGAAAAGATCATCCATTTCCATTGCAAATCTCCGTTACATCCTCTCCGGTGCAGAGAACCCGAGTACATCAATGCAGGTTTCGAGAATATCTCTTGTCAGCTTCAGAAGCGCAATCCAACCTTCCTTCTTCGCTGCATCCTCCTCGGCCAGGATTCTGGTTCCGTGGTAGAAGCTGTTGAAGTCATTCGAGAGCTGATAGATATACGCACAGATCCGGTGCGGTGCACAGTCTTCGTAAGCGCCTTCCATCATCGCTCCGAAGCCCGCGATGTCCTGCATCAGACTCTTCTCCGCCTTGCTCTGCGGCTTTGCAATTGCAAGCTCGGCAAGGTCCCTGCCGCCTGCAGCCTGGTACTTCACAAGAATCGACTTGATCCGAACGATTGTGTACAGGATGTACGGGCCGGTGTCTCCCTCAAAGGAGGTGAATTTCTCCGTATCAAAGATATAGTCCTTGGATGCCTGGTTCGACAGATCGCCGTACTTGATGGCAGCAAGTGCGACCTTCTGTGCGGTATCCTTCGCTTCCTCTCCGGTGATTTCCGGATTGCTCTCAATCTTCTTCTGCATCTCCTCATTGATATCAGAGATGAGCGTCTCCAGGCGCATCACGCCGCCGTCTCTTGTTTTGAATGGCTTTCCGTCCTTACCGTTGACGGTACCGAAGCCGATGTGACGAAGCTCCGTCTTCTCATCGCAAAGACCGCATTTTCTTGCAGCACGGAACACCTGCACAAAGTGAAGTGCCTGCCGCTTGTCTGTAATATAAATAATTTCATCCGGATGATATTCATCGCGTCGGTCCTGAATCGTTGCAAGATCCGTTGTCGTATACAGCGCCGCGCCGTCACTCTTTAAGATCATGCACGGCGGAACCTCCTTCGCGTCGGTTTCCTCTGCGACATCCACAACGAGTGCGCCCTCGCTCTCGTAGGCCTTGCCGTCCTCCTTCATCTTCGCAACCATCGGAGCAATCAAATCATTGACCGTCGACTCGCCGTTCCACAGATCGAAGGTCACATTCAGGTTTGCATAGTTGCGCTTCATATCTGCCACGGAAACACTCATGATGTGCTTCCACAGTGCACGATAGCCGCGGTTTCCTTCCTGCAGCTTGTGTGTATTCTCCAGCGCCTCTGCGTGATAGCTCTCATCCTCTTTGGATTTCCCGCTCGCAAAGGGATAGATTTCCTCCAGATCTCCTACCGTAAACGGAGCCTCCTCCGGATAATCTCCCTCATAGGACTCGTCAAAATAAACCAGCTCCGGCTGTCTGTGCTTAAGCTCGGTAATCACAAGGCCCATCTGAAGTCCCCAGTCTCCGAGGTGGATATCTCCAATCGCCGTATCCCCGTGATAGCGAACCATTCTCTTGATTGCCTCACCGATCACTGCAGAACGAAGATGTCCCACATGGAGGGGCTTCGCCACGTTCGGTCCGCCGTAGTCAAGAACCACGGTTTTTTGCTGCTCCGGGAGCGGCATTCCGAATTTGACCGATTTGGTCATTTCCTGCAGGTACGCCTGCAGATAGGATTCCTTCACGTTCAGATTGATAAAGCCGGGCTTTACAACCGCGACATCTTCAAAAATCGCGGAATCCTGCAGCTTCGCAGCCACATCCTCTGCAATCATAAACGGAGCCTTATGATACTGCTTCGCACCGGCCATTGCGCCGTTGCACTGGTACTCCGCAAGGTCCGGGCGCGCAGAGACACCCACCTTTCCCATTGCAGCATCATAGCCTGCTGCCGCAAAGGCCTTTCCCATCTCTTCTGTCAATGCTTCCAGCAATTGTTTCATACTTTACCCTTACTCTACCTTTCCATTTCCTGTTCCTAAAGCTCTCTTTGCTGCCTGCTGAACCGGCAGCCGCAATAATTCTGCCGGTAGAGGTCAAAGCGGTGTGAAAGCTCAATCGACCTCTTATATCCGTCCTTCTTCTTGAAGTCGGAGGGAAGCCACATCACGCCGTATTTTGCCCCCATCTCTCCGCCGATCCGGTTGAGCCTTGCGGCATCCTTGAGAGGTGAAATCGTGAGCGTCGTCGAGAAATAATCATAGCCGCCCTCTGCCGCAAGCTGCGCCGTCTTCGCAAGCCTCAGGGCAAAGCAGACCGTACACCGCTCTCCGCCCTCCGGCTCATTCTCCAGCCCCTGAACAGCTCTTTCATAGACGTCACCGTCATACGGACATTCCAGAATGTCGATCTTCTGCGCGCGCTTCGTCGAGTGCATTCCGTCAAAGTCCTGTTCTTCCACCTGTCTGTTGTATTCCCGGATCAGCCGTTTCTCCTCGGCCCTGCGCTTTTCAAACTCCTCCGGCTCCGAGATGTTCGGATTGTAATACAATACCGTGATCCGGAAGTCCTCGCGCAGGTATTCCAGGCAGTAGCTGGAACAGGGGGCACAGCATACCTGCAGGAGCAGGGACGGAATCCGCCCCTGCTCCCTGTCTGCTGCAATCATATTCTCCAGCTCTTTGCTGTAATTTACAGGATTCGTTTTCATCAAAGCTTTGCAACATCAATCAGGCTGAGATCCTTCTCCTCTTCCTGATGCTCCAGCGAGGAAACCAGTGCCTTTGCAGTATCCAGAGACGTAATCGTCGTAACGCCGGTTTCAATGGCCGTGCGGCGGATCAGGAATCCGTCACGGTTCTTGTCATGGCCCTGCGTCGGCGTGTCGATCACAAGATCAATCTTATGTCCCAGAAGAAGGTCCATTACGGTCGGAGATTCCTGGCCGATCCGGTTCACCTTTCTTGCATGGACTCCGTTCTCCTGCAGCGTCTCTGCCGTGCGGCGCGTGGAATAAATAATATATCCAAGCTTCTCATAGCGCCGTGCAATGTCGATGATTTCGCCCTTGTCGGCATCCTTCACCGTGATGATCATCTGCTTGTGCTTCGGCAGGCTGACACCGGATCCAAGAAAGGCCTTGTACAGTGCTTCATTGAAATCTGCGGAAATGCCAAGGCACTCACCGGTCGATTTCATCTCCGGTCCGACGGAAATCTCCGCACCTCGAATCTTCTCCGTAGAGAAAACAGGCATCTTGATGGCAATTGTGCCAACCTCAGGCTGAAGTCCCGGCTGATAGCCAAGATCCGTCAGCTTATAGCCAAGCATGCACTTTGCCGCAAGGTCCACAATCGGAATTCCGGTCACCTTGCTGATGTACGGCACGGTTCTGGAAGAGCGGGGATTTGCCTCGATGATGTAAACCTCTTCGCCCATTGCGATGAACTGTACGTTGATCAGGCCAACGATGTGCAGCTCTCTGGCAAGTCTTCTGGTGTACTCCGCAATCGTCTCCTTGACGTGCTCAGAGAGCGACTGGGACGGATAAACGGAAATCGAGTCTCCGGAATGCACGCCGGAGCGCTCGATGTGCTCCATGATGCCTGGAATCAGAATGTTCTCTCCGTCGCAGACTGCGTCCACCTCGGTCTCCGTACCCTGCAGGTACTTGTCGACCAGAATCGGGTGCTCCTGCGTGTAGCGGTTGATGACCTCCATAAACTGCTCAATTTCTTCATCGGAAAGAGCAATCTGCATTCCCTGACCGCCGAGAACATAGCTGGGACGGACAAGCACCGGATAACCCAGGCGGTGTGCCACCTCCTTGGCCTCCTCCGCGGTGTAAACCGTAGCTCCCGCCGCACGCTTGATTTCACACTTCTGAAGAACCTCATCAAAAATCTCACGGTCCTCTGCCGCATCCACGTCCTTGGCATCAGTTCCCAGAATCGGAACGCCCATCTTCGTAAGGCTCATGGTCAGCTTGATGGCCGTCTGTCCGCCGAACTGTACCACCGCATAGTCCGGATGCTCGATGTCCACAATGTTCTTCACATCCTCCGGTGTCAGAGGCTCGAAGTAAAGCTTGTCTGCAATATCAAAGTCTGTGGAAACCGTCTCCGGGTTGTTATTGATGATGATGGTCTCATAGCCTTCTTTTGCAAAGGCCCAGGTAGCATGCACGGAGCAGTAGTCGAACTCGATTCCCTGTCCGATCCGGATCGGGCCGGAGCCAAGGACAAGAATCTTCTTGCGGTCCGTCACGCGCTCCTTTGCCTCATCCGTATCCGAGGTATTGTAGACCGAATAGAAATAAGGAGTCTGCGCCTCAAACTCCGCGGCACAGGTGTCTACCATCTTGTAGCGCGCCGTAATGCCATTGTCATAGCGCATCTTCGCAACTTCTTCCTCCGGAATGCCGGTCCAGCGGGAAATGACGCTGTCCGGGAACTCCATGCGCTTTGCCTCTTCCAGAAGCTCCTTCGTCAGAGGTTCCTTCTTAAGCTTCTCCTCCATGCGGACAAGATTGTGGATCTTATCGATGAACCACTCATCCACCATGGTGATCTCGTGAATGGTCTGACGGGAAATGCCCTTGCGAAGCGCTTCCGCAATCACCCAGATTCTCTGGTCATCCACGACGGTCAGGCGAACGAACAGCTCCTCCTTGGAAAGATGGCTGAAATCATAGCTGTCCAGTGCGTCCACATGCTGCTCCAGGGAACGGATTGCCTTCATCAGGCCGCCCTCGAAGTTCGTGCAGATGCTCATGACCTCGCCGGTTGCCTTCATCTGGGTTGTCAGCGTTCTCTTCGCGTGAATAAACTTATCGAACGGAAGACGGGGGAACTTCACCACGCAGTAGTCCAGTGCCGGCTCGAAGGACGCATAGGTCTTTCCGGTCACCGCGTTCTTGATCTCATCCAGCGTAAAGCCAAGCGCGATCTTCGCCGCAACCTTTGCGATCGGATAGCCGGTCGCCTTGGAGGCAAGAGCAGAGGAACGGGACACACGGGGATTTACCTCAATGACACAGTATTCAAAGCTCGTAGGATGCAGCGCAAACTGTACGTTGCAGCCGCCGGTAATCTGCAGCTCATCAATGATATTCAGTGCCGCTGTACGCAGCATCTGATATTCCTTGTCGGAAAGCGTCTGGGAAGGAGCCACAACGATGGAGTCACCGGTGTGCACGCCGACAGGATCCAGGTTCTCCATGTTGCAGACGGTGATGCAGTTTCCTGCTCCATCGCGCATCACTTCGTACTCGATTTCCTTCCAGCCGGAAATGCAGCGCTCCACCAGAACCTGTCCCACTCTCGAAAGGCGGAGACCGTTCTCAAGAATCTTGCGGAGCTCTGCCGTATTATGTGCGATACCGCCGCCGGAGCCGCCCAACGTGTAGGCAGGACGCAGAACAACCGGGAAGCCGATCTTTTCTGCGAATTTTACACCGTCTTCCACGTTCTCAACGACATCGGAGGCTGCGACCGGCTCGCCGATCTTCTCCATGGTTTCCTTGAACATCTCGCGGTCCTCTGCCTTTTTAATGGTCAGAGCCGTTGTTCCGAGGAGCTTTACGCCGTGAGCTTCCAGAAATCCGGATTCCGCAAGCTCCATGCCAAGGTTCAGTCCGGCCTGTCCGCCCAGTGTCGGGAGGATAGAGTCCGGCTTCTCCTTCTCAATAATCTTCTCCAGGACCTTGGCGGTCAGAGGCTCAATGTAGACCTCATCCGCAATGTCCTTATCGGTCATAATGGTCGCGGGGTTGGAGTTTACAAGGCATACCTCCACGCCCTCTTCCTTCAGAGAACGGCACGCCTGTGTACCCGCATAGTCGAACTCCGCCGCCTGTCCGATGACAATCGGGCCGGAGCCAATCACCATTACCTTTTTTACATCTTCTCTTTTCGGCATGATTACAAAGCCTCCTTTCCGTCTGCAGCAGTATTCCGTCCCTCTTTGATATTCTCAATGAAACGGTCGAAAAGGAATCCCGAATCCTGCGGACCGGGGCAGGCTTCCGGATGGAACTGCACGGTAAAGATGTTCTTGCCCTTGTAGACCAGTCCCTCGTTTGTTCCGTCATTGACATTGACAAACAGAGGCTCTGCAATGGCAGGATTGACCGAGCTCTCATCCACCGCATAGCCGTGGTTCTGGGAAGAGATGTATACCCGTCCTGTCGTAAGATCCTTCACCGGGTGGTTGCCGCCGCGATGACCGTATTTTAACTTAAAGGTATCGCTTCCGGTTGCAAGCGCCATCAGCTGATGTCCAAGGCAGATGGCAAAAATCGGTACATTGCTCTCATAGAGCTTTCTTACCTCGGCAATGATAGAGGTGCACTCCTTCGGATCGCCGGGGCCGTTGGAAATCATGATTCCGTCCGGCTGATCCGCAAGAATCTCCGCCGCAGGCGTCCATGCAGGATAGACCGTCACATCGCAGCCGCGCATCGAAAGGCTGCGGACAATATTTTCCTTCAGACCGACATCCAGAAGTCCGATCTTCAGGCCCTGTCCGTTCAGGTTGCGAACCAAGCTGGGGCGCTTTTCCTTGCAGGACTTGTCGCCGTCCTGATACTTCTCATATTCGTTCGAATCGAAAAATGCATGGCCGGAAATCGGACCGTTCTCAGAAAGATCCTTTGCTCCGGGTACCGTGTATTTCTCTTTGCAGGTAACCTTCTCGACCACCTTGCCGCAGGTGTACTTCTTCAGCTGCGGAAGAATGATCTGCAGATCATAATGCTCATCCGTGGTTACCATGCCGTTCATGGTGCCGATCTCGCGAAGAAGCTTTGTGAGCGCCCGGGTATCAATTCCCGAAATTCCGGGAATATCATACTTCTTCATAAATGCGTCCAGGCTCTCATCACTGCGGAAATTTGACGGCACGTGACAGGTCTCACGCACAATCAGCGCATCCGGCCAGGGCCGTACGGATTCCATATCCTCCAGGCACACGCCGTAATTGCCAATCAGCGGATACGTCATGCAGACTGCCTGTCCTGCATAACTGGGATCCGTCAGCACCTCCGGATATCCGGCCATTGAGGTATTGAAAACGATCTCACTGATCACCTCTTTGGCGGCTCCGAACGAGGTACCTGTAAATACCGTTCCGTCCTCCAGAATCAAAAATGCCTTCATGTCTATTATCCCTTCTATATCATCGGCCGATGGGAGTCACTCCCACCCGGGCCGAAAATATCATATTCTGTTCAGCTTCTTCCGTCCTGCAAGTCCCCTTGCCGCCCGGCGATCATCCGTGCTGAACAACTTTAGCTGAAGTATTTCACTCCGCTCTCGAAAATTCGCAGATTCTGCTCGCCGGTGATGTTCATGGCCACATGATCTCCGATTCGCTCCGAGTGACACATCTTGCCAAGCACACGTCCGTCCGGGCTGGTGATGCCTTCCACTGCGCAGTAGGAGCCGTTGATATTCCACTCCTCATCCATGGAAACATTGCCGGCAGGATCACAGTACTGCGTCGCAACCTGTCCGTTTGCAAACAGCCTGTCAAGCCACTCCTTCGGTGCAACAAATCTGCCCTCTCCGTGGGAAGCAGGATTTACATATACCCCGCCAAGCTCTGCCTCCTGAAGCCAGGGGGACTTGTTGCTGACGACGCGGATGTAAGCCTCCTTGGAGATGTGGCGGCCGATGGTGTTGAACGTCAGGGTCGGAGAATCCTCCTTCTGACCGGTCAGAGCTCCGTTCGGAACCAGTCCAAGCTTAATCAGTGCCTGGAAGCCGTTGCAGATACCAAGAACCAGACCATCGCGGTTGTTCAGAAGATCTGTGATCTGCTCGCCGATCTTCTCATTCCGGAAGCTGGTTGCAAAGAACTTCGCACTGCCATCCGGCTCGTCTCCTGCAGAGAAGCCGCCGGGGAACATAATCATCTGTGCCTGTGAAATTGCCTTGCCGAACTCCTCTACGGATTCGCGGATGCCCTCCGGGGTGATGTTGCGGAATACCCGGATCTCTGCTCTTGCTCCCGCCTTCTCAAACGCTGCCGCAGAGTCATACTCGCAGTTCGTTCCCGGGAAGACCGGAATGAAGACCGTCGGCTGACCGATCTTATGGCTGCAGATATGAACAGACTCTGCATGATACAGAGGAGATTCCACCTGCTCGCTGCCCTTGACAGCAACGGTCGGGAATACGCTCTCAAGCGGAGCCTTCCAGGCTTTCAGGGCATCCTCAAGGCCGACGCTTACGCCGCCATACTCAAAGCCGGCCTTTCCGTCGGTTACCGTACCTACGATCTCGTAGTCCACATCGTCCAGATCCTCAAGTATCTCCGCATCCTCTGCACGAATCTCCAGCAGAATGTCGCCCATTCCATTGTCATAGAAGGAGCGTACCGGCAGCTCATCATTAAACTTCACGCCGAGATGGTTGCCGAAGGCCATTCTTGCCGCGGCCGCAGCAACACCGTAGCAGTCGAGTGCATAGCCTGCCACTGCAACGCCGGAGCGGAGAAGTCCTGTGATCTTCTCATACAGCTCAATCACGCGGTCATAAATCGGAATGTCATACTCATCCTTCTCAATCGGGAAGCGAACCAGGAGGTCTCCCGGTGTCTTCAGCTCCGGTGTCACAACTTCATTGACATCTGCCACGTCCACTGCAAAGGAAACCAGTGTCGGAGGAACATCAATGTCGTGTCCCTTATCTTCATAGGTTCCGGACATCGAGTCCTTGCCGCCGATGGAGGCAATGCCGTATCCGATCTGTGCATCGTAAGCACCGAGAAGCGCCGCAAACGGCTGGCTCCAGCGCTTCGGATCCATGCTCATGCGCCGGAAGAATTCCTGAAAGGTAAAATGAAGCTTCTCAAACGATCCGCCGCTTGCAATGATCTTTGCAATCGACTCCGTCACCGCATAGATGGCACCGTGGTACGGGCTCCAGCTTGACAGATAGGGATCAAAGCCATAGCTCATCATGGTGACCGTATCCGTCTTACCTCCAAGCACCGGAAGCTTCGCCACCATCGACTGCGTCTGCGTCAGCTGATACTGTCCGCCATAGGGCATTGTAACCGTGCCTGCTCCGATGGAGGAATCGAATCGCTCCACGAGCCCCTTCTGAGAGCAGACATTCAGATCGCCGAGCTCGGAAACAAAGGCGGTTGCAAAGGCCTGTCCGTCCGAAGCTCCATCCTCCAGGGCATCCACAACAGCAGCGGCCTTTTCCGATGCGATCTGGTACAGATAGTTGTCTTCCTCCGAAGGAGCTTCCACCATCACATCGGTTTCCTGATGTGCTCCGTTGGTGTCAAGGAAAGCATGGGAAATGTCCACAATCGCCTTCCCTCTCCAATTCAGCACCAGATTCGGCTTCTCCGTCACAACCGCTACCGGAGTTGCCTCCAGGTTTTCCTCGGCTGCATAACGAAGGAATTCCTCTTTGTCCTTCGGCGCAACCACAACGGCCATTCTCTCCTGAGATTCGGAAATCGCAAGCTCCGTTCCGTCGAGGCCTTCGTACTTCTTGGGTACAAGATCCAGATTCACATCCAGACCATCCGCCAACTCCCCGATGGCAACGGAAACACCGCCCGCACCGAAATCATTGCACTTCTTGATCAGATGCGAAACCTCGGGTCTGCGGAACAGTCTCTGGAGCTTTCTTTCCGTAGGAGCATTTCCCTTCTGCACCTCTGCGCCGCAGGATTCCAGGGACTTCTCAGTGTGCTTCTTGGAGGAGCCGGTCGCTCCGCCGCAGCCGTCACGTCCGGTCCGGCCGCCCAGAAGAATGATAATATCTCCGGGATCACTGTTCTCGCGGATGACATCCGAGCGTCTTGCCGCGCCCATCACCGCGCCGATCTCCATGCGCTTTGCCACATAGTTCGGGTGATAAATTTCCGTTACGCTTCCGGTCGCAAGACCGATCTGATTTCCGTAGCTGGAATATCCCTGTGCTGCACCGGTGCAGAGTTTCTTCTGCGGAAGCTTTCCTTCCAGCGTCTCCGAAACCGGAACCGTCGGATCTGCCGCACCGGTCACGCGCATTGCCTGATAGACATAGCCTCGTCCTGACAGCGGGTCGCGAATCGCACCGCCGAGGCAGGTTGCCGCGCCGCCGAAGGGTTCAATTTCCGTCGGGTGATTGTGTGTCTCGTTCTTGAAGAACATCAGCCATTCTTCATGAACCGGTCCCTCGCCGTAATCCACTTCAACCGGAATGACTACCGAGCAGGCATTGTTCTCATCCGACTCCTCCTGATCGGTCAGCTTCCCATCTGCCTTCAGCTTCTTCACGCCGATGATCGCAAGATCCATCAGGCAGGGATACTTGTCCGGACGATTCTCATACATCTCCGCACGGGTATCCTGATAGCTCTGGAAGGATGTCTCCAGAGGAACACGGTAGTACCCGTCCTCAAAGGTCACATTCTTCAGCTCGGTTGCAAAGGTCGTATGGCGGCAATGATCCGACCAGTAGGTGTCCAGAACACGAATCTCCGTCATCGTCGGATCTCTGTGAACCGTGCCGTCAAATCTTCCGCTGAAATAGTCCTGAATCAGCTTGAAGTCCTCAAAGGTCATGGCAAGACCAAGAGAAGCATAAAGCTCCTTCAGGTCAGACTCGCTCATTTCAATAAAACCGTCAAAAACCCGAACATCCGGTGCCATCGGATAATCGGTCACCAGCGTCTCGGGTTTGTCCATTCCAGTCTCTCTCGAATCCACCGGATTGATGAGATCGGATTTGATTCTGTTAAATTCTTCATCGGAAATATTACCGGTCAGCACATAGGTCTGCGCGGTCTTGATGATGACATGCGAATCCGGATTCAGAAGCTGGATGCACTGAACCGCAGAATCCGCTCTCTGATCAAACTGTCCGGGAAGTGATTCCACAGAAAAAACACGAGCCCCTTCCGGAACCTCAAAGCTCTCCCGGTAAAGATCATCGACCGGCGGCTCCGAGAACACGCAGCGGCACGCTGTCTCAAAAACATCGTCGCGGATATTCTCCACGTCGTAACGAATCAAAAGACGAAGGTCCTCAATTCCCTCAATTCCAAGGAAGGTACGGATCTCTTCCAGCTGCTTCCTCGCCGAAACGGCGTACGGCTTTTTCTTTTCTACATAGACTCTTCTTACATCACTCATTCCTGCTGTCTCCTCCGTGGGCAGTCACCCGACTCTGACGGGTTCTATCACAATGAAACCGGCGTATAAGCATAAAGACGGTCATACTTCATGAAATTATAACATACGCGCCCACTCTTTTTACACAAACCTTCAGTAGAAAAAAGAACAGCCCGAACTGTGCGTTTTTGGGCAGTTTCCATGACACGCATGTCCCTCCGGAAAGAATGTGATAGAATGTGTTTCCGAAACAATTGTCTTCCTATATAGGAAAAGAACGGCTCTTCCGGCGCCTTCGTGTTGCGAAGTGCTTGCTGCGGAAGTCTCTGGCGGCCGGTGTGCTCTGCAGGCACACTTCCGATGTACTCCTTCGGTTTCCGGAAGCATCCCTGCTCGAAGGAATCCCTTTTCAGGGATTATTTTCCTGAGGCAAAAGCATCCCTGCTCGGAGAAATCTCCCGTCAGGGATTATTTTCCCGAGGCGAAAGCATCCCTGTTCGAAGAAATCCCTTTTCAGGGATTATTTTCCCGAGGCGAAAGCATCCCTGTTCGGTGAAATCCCTTTTCAGGGATTATTTTCCTGAGGCGGAAGCATCCCTGCTCAGAGAATTCCCCTTTCAGGGATTATTCTCCCGAGACGAAAGCATCCCTGCTCAGAGAAATCCCCCGTCAGGGATTATTTTCCTAGGGCAAAAGCATCCCTGCTCGGAGAAATCCCCTTTCAGGGATTATTTTCCCGAGACGGAAGCATCCCTGCTCGGAGAAATCCCTTTTCAGGGATTATTTTCCCGAGGCGAAAGCATCCCTGCTCAGAGAAATCTCCCGTCAGGGATTATTTTCCCGAGGCGGATGCATCCCCAGGCCACAGCTTTTCCATATGCAGTTGCCATCCGAGGTTGACTCTTTGCCCGCAATCATATACAGACCTCAGCAGAATCAGGAGAACACAAGCTAATGTCTACCAATCATACCTTATCCGCCGGAGGACAGCCTCATTCGCGTCTTCCGCAGCGCCTGAAGCAGGTGCTGTCATTCCTTCCTGCGCTCCTCATTATGGTCGCAATCTTCCGGTTTTCTTCCCAGAACGCGGATGACTCTTCAACGGAAAGCATTCGGATCACACAGGAGCTCCTCTGCGTCATCAGGGACCGGCTTCGTCTTTCCTGGACACCTTCTCAGCTCTCCTTGTATATAGAAAGAAGTGAATTCTTCATCCGAAAACTTGCTCACTTCAGCGAATATGCCGCCCTTGGCCTCAGCCTCATTCTGCCGCTGCGCACTTTTTATTCCGGTTCTTTCAAAAAGAAAACGCTCTTTCTGACTTCCTGGATAATCTGCATCGCCTATGCTGCCTCGGATGAGCTCCACCAGTTCTTCTCCCCCGGCAGATCTCCGCAGATTCGCGATGTCGTGATCGACAGCTTCGGCGCCCTTGCAGGTATCCTTTTCGGACTTCTCCTGATTCGTATCCGAAAGTGCTTCCAGAACAGCAAATAATGTTTCAAGGTCGCTTTCTGTCCACCTCATTTGAGATCCCCCGAATTTTCTTTCGCGAAAATACTCTTGTGCTTTCAAATCCCTCATGCTATACTAGGCAAGTCGGTTGCGAATCGGCAGTCACCGATCGATGGAAGCTGTTCCGCTCTGCATCCATCTCGCACAATTTCATAGAGGCATCGTCGAATGGCTAAGACTGTGGTCTCCAAAACCGCCAATGGGGGTTCGAATCCCTCTGCCTCTGCGCTTTTAAGTAACGGGAAGTAGCTGTTTCAGCCGCTTCCCGTTTTTTAATTTTAAAAATCAATGTGTCATTACTGTGTCACTGCTTAATTTTTCTCCCTTTTTACAAATGTGTGTCTAATACATAATTCCTTATTCGCTTTTGCTACTTTTATACATTTTCTATTCATTTTTTGCTAATGGCGAGCTTATTTTTTGATAAGTTGTCGTGCAATCGTAAACTACTTGAAACTCCTCACAAAGAATTCTTGTTTGTCCATTGAATTCAGTTTTAGTTTCTTCAAATTCTTTTGTAAAGAATTCTTCATGAACCGCTCTCCAATATGCAAGACTTCTGTCTCCTTCCCCTTCCTTGTAAGCGTGTTCCTCTGATACTTCATTAAATGGAACGACTGTAATCTTAGTGGTTTGAATAATACAAATTGCCTCATCCTTTGAGTCTAAAATAATACTATAATCACCTGGCTGTGGTAATGGCTCTTCTTCTCCTTCCATAAAATATAGATCATATGCGGATGCAGTTGCAGTCTTGATTCCCTTTAATACAAGGTCTGCCAGCTGATCAGCTGCATCCCCAAATCCCCACGCCATATAAGGAGTATCAATATCTATATTCTCTTTCTCGCAATATGCTTTCCATAATTCTTCTGCTCTCATAATTCTCCAATCTACAAATCCTGATTGAGATTTCACCTGTTTTAAGAAATTTAATAACTGTTATATCTTGTTGTTAAATTCTCCGCAAACCCTTGAAAACACTAAATTTATCACAGGCGAGCTTTCCCTTATTGTTTCCCTTGTATTATATCGTCCCACCAGTGTTTACGAACTCTGATAAGGGAAAATACAAGGGCAAAAAAATTATATAAAACAGTATAACACAAAATAAAACTGACATGGTGAACTGATTGGAATGCTTCTTAATTTTTACAATTAATGATCGATTGAATCATAAGGAGATGGGATACGATGAGAACAATATTTCCGGAAAATTCATCATAGGTTTGTGTAAACGCAAAGAAACGGCGGCTCTGAAAATCAAAACCGCCACCAGTAAATATAAATTAAGCGTGAAAATGGGTCTGCCCAGCAGCGGTTTTTTTCTTTTCTGCCGCTGGGCAGATGTTTTTTCTTTAGATACATGATAAGAGGAATTTTTGAAGATTCCATAAAGATTTGAAAAATGGACGGACATAAAAGACGTCCATTACACTATCGGAAAATCAGCAAGGAAGTTTCATAGTAACCTTTGCGCCGCCGGTTTCTTTTGAATTTTCTAA
>OLPO01000115.1_pt1 | contig 71915 bp, 59 predicted proteins | sample 1672831 | NCBI WGS metagenome assembly OLPO01 (sample SAMEA3136728, study PRJEB25190) | human gut metagenome | reverse complement strand
AAGGGCTTTTTGCGGCCTGGACGCGGTGGCCACCCGGTCGGGATTTTACAGTAAATATAAAAATAATTCCGGCTTCTGCGGCCGGTTCCGCCTGAAAGCAGAAAGCTGATCAGACAGTTACCTTATTATATAAGTTTTGGGAAAGAAGTACAGAAAAAACGAGGGCATCGTGCTATAATCCGGGAGAGTTTTATCAAACAGAGAGGAGAACAGGAATGCAGTCCGACATGACCAGGGGAAATCCCCTTTCCATCATCATTCGTTTTACCATTCCACTTTTTATCGGGAATGTCTTTCAGCAGCTGTACAACATGTGCGACACCATCATTGTCGGACGCTTTGTAGGACAGAATGCTCTGGCCGCAGTGGGCTCGACCGGTACGATCATGTTCCTGATCCTTGGCTTCTGCTCCGGACTTACCAGCGGATTTACGGTTCTGACCTCGCAGAGATTCGGCGCAAAGGATGTGCGCGGCGTGAGAATGAGCGTTGTGAACAGCCTGATTCTTTCCGCGGTGCTGGTGGTTGTGATGACAGTCGGGAGTCTTCTGTGCATGAAACCGCTGCTTCGGATGATGAATACGCCGGAGGAAATCTTTGAGGATGCCTATGCCTATATTTCCGTCATCTGCATGGGAATTCTGGCGAGCGTCGCCTATAATCTGTTCTCCGCCCTTCTCCGCGCGGTCGGGAACAGCAGAATGCCGCTGATTGTGCTGGTCTTTTCCGCTGTTCTGAATGTGATTCTTGATCTGGTTCTGATTGTTGTTTTCCGGATGGGGACCATGGGGGCAGCACTTGCGACAGATCTGGCGCAGGGAATTTCGTCCATTCTGTGCCTGATTTACATCGTGAAAAAGGTTCCGGAGCTGACCCCGGAGAAGGACCAGTGGAGGTTTTATCCGGACGCAACAGGGAAGCAGCTTCGGGTCGGCATTCCGATGGCACTTCAGTTTGGCATCACGGCATCCGGTACGATGATCATGCAGGCAGCCATCAATCTGTACGGCGCTACGGCAGTGGCGGCATTCACGGCAGCCAGCAAGGTGCAGGGGCTGATCACACAGGGAAATTTCTCCATAGGACAGACCATGGCGACCTATGTCGGGCAGAATTGCGGCGCAGGCGAATATCAGAGAATCCGAAAGGGTGTCCGCTGCGCGGTGGCTTCGATTTCGATCTATGGAATTATATGCGGTGTTCTTGTCGTGGTGGCACTTCGCCCGCTCCTTGCACTGTTTTTCGCGGGAGGAACCGATCTTGATGCGATGATGCCGTATGCGCAGACCTACATCACCTGCTGTGCACTGTTCTATATTCCGCTTGGCAATATTTTCGTGTTCCGCAATGCGATGCAGGGCTGCGGCTTCGGACTCCTTCCGATGCTGGGCGGCGTAGTGGAGCTGTTCTGCAGACTGGCGCTTGCCGTTGCCTCTATGGTTTCCATGAACTTCCTTCTTGCTTCACTCTGTGATCCGATCGCATGGCTTGGTGCATGTATCTTTACAGGGCTGTCTTACCGCTATGTCATCCGGAAGGTGGGAGAAGTCCTGCAGCCTGGAAAGGCAGAGACAGCATGACAGAAGCACATGGACGAAAGAGGCGACCCGGAGGGTGCCTTCAGCTGCTGGATGTTATCCGCGGCATCACGCTTCTGAGCATGATCGCCTATCATGGATCCTGGGATCTGGTTTACCTCGCCGGTGTGAACTGGCCCTGGTACCACTCGGAGGAGGCCTTTCTCTGGCAGCAGTCGATCTGCTGGACCTTTATTCTTCTGTCCGGTTACTGCATGACGCTCTCTTCTCATAAATGGAAGCGGGGAGCCATTGTTTTTGCGGCGGGAATTCTGGTAACTGCGGCAACGCTTGTTTTTCTTCCGGAGGATGTGGTTGTATTCGGTGTTCTGACCTTTCTGGGGAGTGCGATGCTCCTTACGGACGTCCTGGAGAACCCTCTGAGGAAAATACCGCCGCTGCCGGGCTTTGTCATTTGCGCACTGCTTTTCTACGTGACAAGATGGGTGAACGCCGGAAGCCTGCAGCTGTGGAAGGGAAGCTCCTTCCCGCTTCCTGCGGCATGGTATCAGGGAAACGTGATGACGTTTCTTGGCTTTACGGAGCCGGGCTTTCAATCTTCGGATTATTTTTCCTTTTTTCCCTGGATTTTTCTGTTCTGGTGCGGCCTGTATCTGGGGCTCTGGATAGGACGCTGCGGCAGCTGGAAGAATGTCATTCTGCAGATCAATATTCCGCCGCTTGCTTTTCTTGGCAGGAATTCACTTCTGATTTATCTTCTCCATCAGCCGGTTCTGTATATGCTGGTTGTGCTCGGAACAAGATATCTCAGGCTATGATAGAATATAAAATCAGAGTCGGAATTCCAATGAGAAAATCCGGACAAGAGCAGTACATGGCAGGGAAAGGAAATCTACGAAGGGAAATTGATAATGAGTAAACCAAATCAGCTTCAGACCGTTTTGTCCGTTGCAGCCTGTAAGGGAACAAGAGGGCTTCTTCGCGTGACGGGACGCGGCGGCACGGCACTTCCCGGAAAGGCAGCACGGGTATTTGCGAAAGATATTCTGGAGGTGACAAGCTCCGGAATGGAAATCATTGTGGTGACGGGAACCAACGGAAAGACCACAACGTCGCGGATGCTGGAGCATGCGCTGACAGCCGCCGGGCATGAATGTCTTGCCAACAAATCCGGGGCCAACCTTCTCTCCGGTGTCACAGCGGAGATCACCTGTAATGCCACCTGGACCGGAAAGCCGAAGACACACTACGCGGTAATCGAATGCGACGAGGGGGCTCTGAAACAGGTGGTTCCCCTGATTCATCCGAAGGTGATTGTGGTGACAAATCTGTTTCGGGATCAGCTGGACCGCTACGGGGAAGTGATGCATACGGTGGAGCAGGTCTGGATGGGCATTCAGAAGGCGCCGGAGGCGACTCTTTGCCTGAATGCAGACGATTCTCTGGTGGCATCGCTTGCTCTGGATGTGCCGAACAAGGTGGTCTGGTACGGCCTGGATACACCGGTCGGAGAGCAGAAGGATGCCGACATTTCCGATGCCAAATACTGCATCCGGTGCGGGACGCCGTATCAGTATCACTATCATACCTATGCACATCTCGGCGGCTTTTACTGCCCCTCCTGCGGTTATCACAGAGAAAAGACCCAGATTGCAGTGACTGCCATTCCGAAGATCTCGGCAGATGGAAGTCTTGTTTCGATGCGGATGGAGCTGCCGGCTTCCGGGAGCTGTCCGGAAAAGAGCAGAACCTGTGAGGTTCGGATCGGCCTTCCCGCCGTGTACAATATTTACAATGCAGCGGCTGCGGTCTGCGCGTATACGGCCTTCGGACTTCCGGCAGATGAAATCCTGCCGTCCCTTGCAGATGTCCGCTCAAGCTTCGGCCGGATGGAAACCTTCCGGGTTGGGGAGAACCGGGTCCAGATGATTCTTGTCAAGAATCCGGCAGGCTGCAATCAGGCACTTGCCTATGTGGCCTCTCTGGAGGAGGATTTCAACCTGGTCTTCTGTCTCAATGACCGGACGGCAGACGGACATGATATTTCCTGGATTTGGGATGCGGATTACGAGCAGGTGATGGCAAGGAAGCAGGTTCGACATATCTATGTGGCCGGCGACCGCGCAGAGGATATGCAGCTTCGTCTGAAGTATGCCGGCTGCGAAGAAGAGAAGATCACGCTGGTCCGGGATTACGAAACGCTTCTGGAGGAAATGAGGAGCAGCACGGTGCCGTGCTTTGTTCTGCCGAACTATACGTCCATGCTGGCACTGCGCAAGGTTCTCTCGGATGCAACCGGCGGCTCGGATTTCTGGAAAGGCTGAAAATCGGCGCGCCGCAGGCAGCCTGCGGCAGGGAAGGAATGAATGGAACTGAACATCTGTCACCTCTATCCGGAGGTATTAAATCTGTACGGCGACCGCGGCAACATCCGCTGTCTTTCCAGGAGACTTTCCTGGCGTGGAATTGACTGCCATGTGGACGAACTGAAAATCGGAGAGAAAAAGGATCTGACTGCCTATGATTTGTTTTTCATCGGAGGCGGACAGGACTTCGAGCAGGAGGTTCTTCTTGGAGATCTGAACTCCGGCAAGGGAGCGGAAATCAAGGCTGCGGTGGAGGATGGGAAGACCTTTCTGTGCATCTGCGGCGGCTATCAGATGATGGGGCACTATTATCAGACGCATGACGGGGTAAAATGTGAATTTCTCGGAGCCGTTGATTTCCATACCGTAGGCTCTGACACAAGAATGATCGAGAATTATGCCTTTCGCCTCGGGGAGGAATCCGGGGCAGGCACGGTCGTCGGCTTTGAGAATCACAGCGGGAAAACCTATCTGGGGGACGGCGTCCGTCCTCTCGGAACCATCCTGAAGGGCTGCGGCAACAATGGAGAGGATGGGACAGAGGGGGTGCGGTACCGCAATGTATTCGGAACCTATTCGCACGGGCCGGTTCTGCCCAAGAACCCGGAGTTTGCGGATTTTCTTCTGAAAACAGCTCTGCAGCGCCGCTACGGGAAAGAAATTGTTCTGGATCCTCTTTCTGACGGTTTTGAGAATCTGGCACATGACAGCGTTCTGAAGAAGGTGCTGGAGGGAAAACAGGGTGCATAGTACACAGAGTATGACGTCTGGCGCAGAAGCCGGAAATTCCGGGGATACCGGTCTGAAGCGGCAGGATGCCGACAACTTCCTGTGGAATGCAGTCGGAGGCGTTCTGAACGCCGGGCAGTCGGTTTTTCTGCTCATTGTCATTACCAGAGTCTGCGGACTTGAGGCAGCCGGTATTTTTTCCATTGCATTTGCAACCGGCAATCTGTTTCTGTATCTGGGCAATTACGGCGTCCGGAATTATCAGGTGTCGGATTTGTCGGAAAAGTATTCCTTTCACGATTATCTGCGGCATCGCCTGTGCACGGTCCTTCTGATGCTGGCGGCTGCGGCCGTTTATACGGCCTGGAGTGCGAAAACCGGCAATTATTCGCACTATAAGACTGCGTGTGTCCTTGCCATGTGTGCATGTAAGGCAGTGGATTGTCTGGAAGAGGTATTTGAAGGAAGATATCAGCAGAAAGGGCGGCTGGACCGCTCCGGGAAGCTGGTGACCTTCCGTCTTCTTGTGAGCATCGGCGGAATGATCGCGGTGCTGCTTGTTACCCGGGATCTTCTGACTGCGGTCTGGTGGGGTGTTTTCCTTGCTGCGGCTGCATCTGCTCTGATCATATGGCGATATCGGGAAACGGCAGCCTTTGAACGGACCGTTTTTTCTTTTTCCGGGATTGTCGGCCTGATGCGTGAGTGCTTCCCCGTCTGTGCGGCAAATTTTCTTTCTTTCTATCTGATCAACGAACCGAAGTATGCCATTGATGCAGCAATGGATGAAACCGCGCAGGCCTGCTACAACTTCATTGCCATGCCGGTATTTGTCATCCAGCTGCTGAACATGTTTCTGTATCAGCCGATGCTGATCCGGATGACGGCGTCCTGGGAGAATGGGAGAAGAAAAGAGTTTCTTGGCTATTTTGGCCGCATCTGCGGAGCACTTGCACTGATTTCGGCACCGATTCTTCTGGCTGCATGGATGCTGGGAATTCCGGTACTCTCCTGGCTGTATGCAACCGATCTGGCGGCGCTTCGCACAGAGCTTCTTCTGATTATGACGGGCGGTATTTTTCTTGCCTTTAATGGTTTTTACTGCGCGGTTCTTACCATCATGAGAAAGCAGAGAGAAATTCCGCTGACCTATCTTGCGGGAGCGGTCCTGTCTCTTGCGGCGACCCCTGCTATGGTGCGGGAAAACGGAATCATCGGGGCAGTTCTTTCCTTCGTCCTTGTGATGGCGGCGGTCACGGTGCTCCTTACGGCACTGTTTGCCTTCGCGTTGAGAAATAAAGACGCGTAAGGTAGAATAGATATGATTTTGACTTAGTCTGACGGATGTATATTCAGCAGTGATTTTAGCCATTTCGGATCTGCTGAATGCGAATCATTTTGAGGAAGTATTCATGGTTTTCAGTTCAATGGTTTTCCTCTGGATCTTTCTGCCAGTTGTATTCGTACTGAGCTTTCTGATCCGGAAACCGAAATATCAAAATATTCTGCTGCTTGCGGCCAGTCTTCTTTTCTATGCCTGGGGCGAGCCCCGCAATATTATTCTGCTCCTTGTTTCGATCTTTCTGAACTGGGTTTTCGGACTTCTGATTGACCGGTGCAGAGAAAGGGGAAAGCTTTTCCTCACTCTGGACATTCTGGTGAATCTGGGGCTTCTTGGCTATTTCAAATATACGGATTTCTTTATCAACACGATCAATCATGTTGTTCCCGGTGCGGCGATTCCTCTGGCCAATATCGCACTCCCCATCGGAATCAGCTTCTTCACCTTCCAGGCGATGAGCTATGTGATTGATCTGTACCGCGGACAGATCAAGGTGCAGAAGAATCTTCTGTATCTGGCACTGTATGTTTCCTTCTTTCCCCAGCTGATTGCGGGACCGATCGTCAAATACCGGGATATCGAGGTGCAGATTGAAAACCGCCGTGCAACCATGGCGGGAATTTCTTCCGGCTTCCGGCGCTTTGTCTACGGACTTGGCAAAAAGGTCCTGATTTCCAATCTGATTGCGCAGGCTGCGGATAATCTCTACGGACTGGAGGTTTCTTCACTGACAGGCGGTATGGCGTGGCTGTGTGCGCTGACCTATACGCTGCAGATCTACTATGATTTCTCCGGCTACTCGGATATGGCCATCGGACTCGGAAGAATGTTCGGCTTTGAGTTTCTGGAGAACTTCAACTACCCCTACATCAGCTCGTCCATCCGTGAATTCTGGAAGAGATGGCACATTTCGCTCAGCACCTGGTTTCAGGAGTATCTGTACATTCCGCTTGGAGGAAACCGGAAGGGGAAGCTTCGGACGTATGTGAACCTTCTGATTGTTTTCTTTGCAACGGGAATGTGGCACGGAGCAAGCTGGAATTTTATCGGATGGGGCATGTATCATGGCTTTTTCAGTGTGATTGAGCGCCTTGGCTTCGGAAAGCTTCTGAAGCGCTCCAAAGTGCTGTCTCACGTTTATACCATGCTGGTTGTGATGATCGGCTGGGTATTCTTCCGGGTGGAGAATATCCGTCAGGGCTTTTCCATTGTGGCCCGCATGCTGATGCCGTGGCGTTATACGCAGACGGACGTTCTTCTTGGAACGCAGATTGGAACGGAAGCAGTCCTTGCAATGGCAGCGGGTATTCTTGGCTGCGGAATTCTGCAGGCTGTTTTCTCTGGGAAAAAGACATCCCTTCTTGCCGAAAAATGGAAGGGAAGTATCCCTGAGTTTCTCTGGTGCGCACTGATCCTGTTCGCAAGCATTCTGCTGCTCGCAAACAATACCTATAATCCGTTTATTTATTTCCGGTTCTGACGTTCGGAGAGGAGCGGCAGTGCCGGCGAATCGGCTGGAGTTAATCTATTGAAAACGAACAATGAGCTGCAAACAAACCCTGTGGAGCTGGCAAAACCGCTTCAGATTCTGTATGTCCTTCTGCTGGCAGTGCTGATTCTGATTCCGGGGGTGTTCTTTCTGATGGTCCGGGGACATATGGACACCGGAAACTATGAGGAACGCTCGCTGTCTCCGCTTCCGTATTCACAGGAAGCGAAGGACGCCGGACTGGTGACAACGCTGGAGACATTTCCGGCACAGTTTGAGAACTGGTTTAATGATCATCTCCCGTTCCGAAACCAGCTTCTTACGCTGCACGGTCTTACGGAGTACAAGCTTTTGAAGACGTCCTCTTCACAGAGTGTTATTGTGGGCAAGGACGGCTGGCTCTTCTATAAGGGTGCACAGGTGGCGGATGAGGATCCGATCGGAGACTACCGGGGAACCGATCTGTTCACAGAGGAGGAGCTGCAGAAGATTGCTGCGAACTTCACGGCAGCCCGCGATGAGCTGGCAGCCCGCGGAAGTGATTTTGTTATCTATATCGCGCCGAACAAGGAGCGGGTCTACAGCGAATATATGCCGGATATGTATGGAGAGCCGGCTTCCTACGGAACCATGCAGCAGGTGGTGGATTATCTTTCGGCCAACACCGATCTGAAGGTGGTCTGCGGGTACGAGGATCTGATGGCCTTCCGCGCAGAGAATCCGGATACGGATCTTTACTACAAGTATGATACGCACTGGAACAACCTGGGTGCATACATTGGATCGGAGCGGCTGGTCAATGCTCTTGGCTACGACTTCACGCCTCTCGAATATGTGGAGATTGAGGACAGACACACCGGAAGCTACGATCTGGCTCGCCTGATTCACCTTGGAAGCACGCTGAATGACTGCCCGAATTATGTGATAAGCGGTTATACACCGCATCCCATGGAGACCGTGTCCGAGGACAACGGAAAAGTGTTCCGCTACCGTACGACGGACGGGACAGCACCGGGAGGAAAGCTCTTTGTGATCGGAGACTCGTTCTCAACCATGATGTCTCCCTACCTTGCCTGTCATTATCAGTCCGGATATATGACCTTCTACTATCATTATTCCCATGGGCAGCTTCTTCGCGAGGAGCCGGATGCGGTGGTGTATGAAACCGTAGAGCGTTACATCGGAAATATGCTTGATTTTACACTGGCGGACGGATATCAGGGAGATGTGCATGAGTAGCACGCTCAGAATTTGCCGGGAGCAGTTCCGGGGGATGTCCGGAAGAATAAGAGGGGATGAAAATGGATAAGATTGCGGTTCTGATTCCTTGCTACAACGAAGAAAAAACCATTGCCAAGGTGGTGACAGACACGAAGAGAGCTCTGCCGGAGGCCGTGATTTACGTGTACAACAACAATTCCTCGGACCGGACGGCGGAGCTTGCAGAAGCCGCCGGGGCGGTTGTGAGAAATGAGTACATGCAGGGCAAGGGAAATGTCATCCGGAGGATGTTCCGTGAAATCGATGCAGAGTGCTATATCATGGTGGACGGAGATGACACCTATCCCATGGAGAATGCTCCGGAAATGGTGGATCTTGTCCTGAATAAGAATGCCGATATGGTGGTTGGCGATCGCCTGTCCTCCACCTATTTCACGGAGAACAAACGGCCCTTCCACAATTTCGGAAATTCTCTGGTCAGAGGGAGCATCAACCGCCTGTTTGACTGTAAAATCAAGGACATCATGACCGGCTACCGTGCGTTCAGCTATGATTTTGTAAAGACCTTTCCGGTTCTTTCAAAGGGCTTTGAGATTGAAACGGAAATGACGATTCACGCGGTCTACAACAACATGCAGATCGAGAACGTGGTCGTGGATTATCGCGACCGTCCGGAGGGAAGCACCTCGAAGCTGGATACCTTCGGAGACGGCTTCCGTGTTCTGGGAACTATTTTTAATCTGTACCGCAACTACAAGCCGTTTGGCTTTTTCGGAATTCTTTCCCTGATCCTGGCGGTGCTTTCGGTGCTCTTCTTTATCCCGGTTCTGACGGATTATGTCCACACCGGTCTCGTTGCCAAGTTCCCGACGCTGATTACGTGCGGATTTGTGATGCTGGCAGCGATTCAGTCTCTGTTTTCCGGTTTGATTCTTTCGAACCTGGAACGCAATAACCGGCGGAATTTCGAGATTGACCGGAACAATCTGCACATTATGAGAAAATAATCGTGATACTGTCGCCATTCCGGATGGTACGGAAAGATTCCGGGATGCGGATGGCCGCAGAGTGCTGCGGCAGGGTTGGAAGTTTATGAAAAGCATAAGAAAAGAGCAGCAGGAAACCGTTCAGAGGAAAAGGAGCAGCATCCGCAGACACTGGGCGATGATTCCTGCGGCTCTTTTTCTGTTGTGCGCAGCAGCGCTTTGCATTCTGGCAGGAGATTCTGCGCAGATCGGCATCGCAGACAATCTGGACCTGTTTCAGGCGCAATACCAGATGCTGAAGAATACGAAAACCTTTTTCGCACAGGGGGCAGCGGCACCGTTCCTGCATGGAGTTTCCCGCGATGTCCTTCCAGGGGAGCTCTCGGTGGAGACGCTTTTTTATGCACTGCTTCCCTCCCTTGCTGCATACTGGACGATGTACTTCTTCAAGGTGATTCTCTCCATGGCTTCGTTTGTTCTGCTTATGAAGGAGCTGGACAAGAAGGGCTGCCTGCGGGAAAAGATCTCCGGAGAAGCCATGGAACAAGTGCGGGAACGAAATGCGGCATGGAATCTGGCGCTTCTCGGGGGACTTGCATACGGAATTCTGAATCTGTTTCCCTCCTTTGGAATTTCATTTGCATCGATTCCCCTTTTGGTATGGATGCTTCTTCGTCTGGAGAGCGCAGAGAAGAAGCAGACGATTTGGTGGTTTGCAGGCATTTTCTGTTATCCGCTTGTTTCTTATTTTTCTTATTTCGGTATTTTCCTGCTTGGTTATCTTTTGATTGCATTTCTGTGGAGGAGTATAGCCGGCAGTGTCCGGGCACACCGGGTACAGGCGGATGTGAGGTTTCTGGGAGCCTTATGCGCGCTGGCGGCCGGATATATGCTGTGTGAGTACCGGCTGTTCCGGCAGATGCTTCTTGGAAGCGAAGCGACGATCCGGGATACGATGGTGCAGACCAGTCTGTCCGGGAAGGAAATTCTGCAGTGGATTTGGGATGTCCTGGTAAACGGCGTCGGGATGCACTGTGAGAGTGTGCACCGTTTTGTGGTTCTTCCTGTCTGTCTTCTTTATTTCCTGATCCTGAATGCCGGTTATCTGCACAGGAGGGAAGGAAAGAGAGCACGAAGGGATTTGTATAATCTCTGCGTACTGGTTCTTCTGTTCAACAGTGTTGTCTACGGACTTTATTATCTGGAGCCCTTCCGGTCCTTTGTGGAGAAGCTTCTTCCGCCGCTTAAGGGCTTTCAGTTCAGCCGCACGGCTTTTTTCAATCCGTTTCTCTGGTACGGGATGTTCACGATCGCACTGTATCGTCTTTATTGCTGGCTTACCGCACATTGCAGAAAGGCGGCTGCTCTTACATGGGGACTGATGGGAGCTGCCATTCTTTCGGTTCTTCTGTATGGAAATTCCTACAATGATCTTCTGCACACAGCCAAAAGTGAGGCCAGAAAACTTGCGGGACTTTCGAAGGAGAATACACTGAGTTATGGGGAATTCTACTCAGAGGACCTGTTTCGGGAGGCATGCCGACAGATTGACTATGACGGAGAGTGGGCAGCGGCCTATGGCTTTCACCCGGCAGTTCTGGAATACAACGGAATTTCGACGGTGGACGGGTACCTTGGCTTTTATTCGCAGAGCTACAAGGAGGAGTTTCGAAGGGTGATTGCGCCGGCACTTTCCGCAAATGAGGGAGCAAGGCTTTACTATGATGAGTGGGGCGCACGCTGCTATCTGTATTCGGCAGACCAGCCGACAATTGTGGAGGCAGTTCGCAATTATCCGCACCCGGAAGGGGAGATTGTGATGGATCCGGAGGCACTGCAGGAGCTTGGGTGCCGGTATCTTTTTTCCAGAATCCGCATTACGAATGCGACGGAGAAGGGATTGACGCTCCTTTGCACCTGCAGCAGCGAAGAGAGCCCGTACGTGTTATATGTGTATCAGGTGGACTGAAAGCGGCCACAGGTGGACAGAGGCTACAGAAGATGGATCCTGCGGCCGTTTACCGCAATGAGTCCGTCCTCCTCCATCCGGTGCAGCTCCCTCGACATGGCGCTTCGGTTCAGGCCCAGAAATTCGGCCATTTTTGTCTTGGAAAAAGGAAGCGTGATGATGCCCCTGGAGGAAACCGGAAGTGTACTGAAATAGACCAGAATGCGATCCCGGACGCCCTTCTGGCTGAGAATACGAACCTTTTCATTCAGAAATGAGTTGGTGTGTGCCATGTTGTCCAGAAGATTTACCAGCATGGTGTGATGATGCGAAGGAGAAACACAGGAGCAGGTGCCGCACTGATTCTTCCCGAGAAGCGGCTGCAGGTCGAACTGCAGATAGACGCTGTCGCAGGATGCCGAGAGCTGAATGGTGCTGACGCTGTCCGGAATGCAGGCAAAGGATTCTCCGAGAAGATCCCCGGGGAGGAAGAGATTGAGCGTAATCTGGTCATAGGTTGCGGTCTGGAACGTGCTGACAAGACATCCCTCCAGAAGATAGTAGGCATAGCGGAAGGGATCTCCAAGAGCAAGAACGATGGAATCCTTCGGGGCCTGGCAGATTCTGGTCCGGATGCAGGCAAAGGCGCTGCCGTATTGTTCTTCGGGAACGTCCTTCAGAAGAGGGCATTTCCGGATCAGAGACATATAGGGCTGCAGCTGCGGCATTAAGAGCATAGTGTTTTCTCCAAATGATGGAAACGGTTATGAAAAAAGGCAGCCGACGCTGCCTTTTCCTGATTTACTGCTTGGATTTTTTGTCATTCTTTTCTTCGCCGCCGGTGCGGTTGGCACCCTCGATGTCTCCGGCGAGAATCTTCTTGCTGATCTGGTTGCGGAAGCCGGCGTCAATGAAATCACAGTTCTTGCAGAAGGGATAATGGTTGCGTCCCTGAGCCACTGCCTTCCGGACTGCGGTGATCTTCGGACCGCTCCAGCACTCGCGAAGCGTCTGAGTATTCAGATCGCCGAGATCGGTGACCTCCAGATTGTCACAGCAGCAGATGCCGACCTTGCCGTTCGGGGTGATCCAGAGATCCGTGAACGGAAGGAGACAGGACTGTGTGTACTCCTTCTCCGTTGCCTTCTTGTTCGGAGAGGATCCTGCGCGGTTGGTCAGAACCTCCTGCAGATAGCGCATCTGGATGACGATCTCAATGTCTTTGAACTCGTCCTCATGCTTGCTGACATATTCATAGATTTCCTGAATGTTGTCATGAAGCTTGTACTCATTGGCATAGTTGTTGATGATCAGCTGATCAATGTAGGGCTGCACCTCGCGGATCTTGTCCAGCGTCAGAATCAGACCGTTGGTTGACATGAAGATGAAGCTGTTCGGAAGCTTTTCTCTTGCATATTTGTGGAGCTCCACAATGCGGGGATCCAGAAGCGGCTCGTTGTTGCCGTACAAAGTCAGGTGGCCCTCATAGCCCCAGTCTGACAGCTGGTCGATGATGGAACGGTACAGACTGTCCTCGATCTTCATGAAGGGACGCTTCTCTGCATGAACATTTGCCGTGCAGAACGAGCAGGTGGAATTGCAACGGTTGATGGTTTCAATGTTTACCACCTGCGGCATCGGAGTCTCATCCTGCTCCATAAACCACTTGATGTACTGATCCTGAATCGTTCCTCTTGTCATAAACTGAAGCTTCAGATAGGCACTGCTCGCCAGATTGGGGGCAATGCGTCTTGCTTCAAATCCGAATTTTCCAAGAAAACTGCTGATACGAATACTCATAAAAATTTGCTCCTGCGGAATCAGTCCACTTCCACCGTGTTCTCCTCCACGGCTTCATGATATTCCTTTTCTGTATTTACACTCCAGACATTTGAGCGGTCGGTCGTTCCGGCTGCGATGTCCTTGACGGCCTCAAAGCTGGTGCACATGGAGTGGTCAATGTTGTTGTAGCGATGCTGGCCGTTGCGTCCTACGCAGAACAGGTTCGGGATGGAATCGAGATATTCCCGGAGCTTGTCCATTTCGTCATAGGTGTCGAAGTAAGCAGGGTAAGCTTTCTTCACGCGCTCTACGTGGTAATCCAGAACGTCAGACTCATTGGAGATGAGGCCGAGCTTCACCATCTCGGAGATGCCAAGATGAGCAAAATCATCATCGTTCATGGACCACAGATGATCCCCTTCGTTGCAGAAGTATTCAAGTCCCATCCAGACGGTGTGCTCCAGGTCTTTTACGAGGTAAGGAGACCAGTTGTTGTAGATCTGGAAACGTCCCATGGTGACACTGCGGTCATGCACGTAAACCCAGTTGTCCGGCACGATATTGCCGATGGTTTTGTTCTTCGTCTTGTTCTCGAGATTCAGATGATCGATGAGAACACCGACGGTCATGTAGTCGCGGTAAGGAAGACCTGCGGCAATTCTTGCGGGATCGGCCGGGACATCATTCATGCCTGCGACAAGATCGCGGATCGGCATGGACGAGATTACGTAATCGCCGTTCACGGTAATTTCCTCTCCATCCTTCTCATAGACGACTCCGGTGAGAACATTGTCGGAATTCTTGACAATCCGGACAACCTTTGCTCCGGTGAGAATGGTGCCTCCTGCCTTGCGGATCTCTTCTGCCGTGACATCCCAGAGTTCACCCGGGCCGAGCTTCGGATAGCTGAACTCTTCAATAAGGGAGGTCTCTACCTTGCGGTTCTTCTTGTGAAACATCTTGCCGAGTGCATCCTTCAGAACAGCGGAGATGGATACGCCCTTTACTCGCTGGGCACCCCAGGAAGGATCAATCTGGGAAGGATGGCGTCCCCAGAGGTTCTCCGTATAGTGCTCGAAGAACATGGAATACAGCTTCTTGCCAAAACGATTGATGTAGAAATCCTCCAGCGAATTCTCCTTGCGCGGGAAAAGCCTTGCCTTGATATAGGAAAAACCGACCACGATGGTGGTGCCAAGTCCCATGTTGGCAAAGGTCTCCGGCTTCAGGGAAATCGGGTAGTCGAAGAACTTGCTGTTGAAGAAAATCCGGCTGACGCGGTTTCTTCGGAGCATGACGCGGTCTGTCGTCTCGGGATCGGGACCTCCCTCCATCAGTGTTACCCTGCGGTCAAGCTTCCTGTCATCACTGGCAGGAGCACCCTGTCTGGGAAGCATGTGATCCCACCATTCATTGACCTCCGGAACCTTGGAGAAAAAGCGGTGCCCACCCATGTCCATGCGGTTTCCCTTATAATCAACCGTTCTGGAAATTCCACCGAATTTCTCGGATTCTTCAAAAACCGTAACTTCGAATTCCCCCTGGTGCTGCAGAAGCTCATAGGCAGCGGTAAGACCCGCAGGGCCCGCGCCGATGATCAGAACCTTTTTCATGAAAATACTCCTTAAGCATTAGTTTTATGGCGATAAAATATCAACTTAAATATTAGCATAAGCAATGAACGGTGTACATCGACATTTTCCCGGCAGTGGGGTAAACTCTTCTTTATGAATGCACTGATTAAATTTGTTATGTTTCTGATTGCTGCCGGCGTGCTGCCGGTCCTGTCCGGACTTCTTCCGGTCAGTCTTCTTCCCGCAGACAAACGGCGGTTTCCGCTGATTGTTCTTGGGGGATATCTTTCTGTCTTCGCGTTGTTCGAATGGATCGGGCTCCCGGTTCTGATCTGGACAGCAAGCGGGGATTTCTCTCTTTTGGTGCGTTTTTTTATCTGCGCGGATCTGATCTGGATCGCGGCGGGAATTCTGCGCTGCCGGAAAACCGGAGGCATTCGTCTTCCCGAAATTCTCCGGAAACGTAAAATTCAGGATGCGGATGCAGCGTTCTGCTGGCTGATCTTTGCGGCTCTTCTCGGATTTGAGCTTGTCATGTCGTACACGCATGCCTCCTTTGACGGAGATGATGCGTACTACGTGGCACAGACGCTTCAGACATGGCAGACAGGAACCATGTATTATTACGTTCCCTATACCGGATTTACCACGGTACTGGACGGGCGTCATGCCATGGCAATGATGCCGATGTGGATCGCCTGTGTGGCAAAGCTCTGCGGGACGCACTCAACGATTGTGACGCACAGCATGATGCCTCTTGTCCTCATCCCGCTTACGGACATCGCCTTCTATCAGGCTGCGGTTGAGCTGACCCGCGGACAAAAGCCGGAGCGGAGAAGCTATCAGCTTCCTGCGATGATGGTGATCATAACGGTGCTGCAGATTTTCGGAAATACATCCATCTATACGCCGGAAACCTTTCTTCTCATGCGCACCTGGCAGGGGAAATCACTGTTTGCAAATTTTATTCTTCCGCTTGTGTTCCTGCTTCTTTTCCGGATGGTCCGCGATGCAGAAGATGAGAAGGCGTGGTGCTTTTCCATGCTGGTTTTTCTGAATCTGGCAGCTGGCTTTAGCACCTCTCTTGCACCGGTTCTTGTTACCGGGGTGCTTCTTCTTGCAAGTGTGATGATTGCCATCATCAGGAAAAGAAGGCGGCTGCCCCTTGCGGTTCTTCTGACCTGCATTCCGTGCATGCTGTATCTTGTTCTGCTCCTTCGGATGATGTATCCGGGAGCCGTCTGTTTTTTGAGAGGAGGGCGTCTTCCGTGAAGGGGATTCTGGAAATTCTGAACGCATATAACGGCGGGAAGCTTCTTCTTGCACTGTATCTGGTGTGCCTGATCTATCTCTGGCGTTATGAAAAAAGCCGGAATCAGAGGCTGCTCCTCGTCTGGCTGCCGCTTTTTTTTCTTCTGCTCTTTCTGCTGCCGCCGGTCTGCCGGGTTTACAGCCGCATTGACAGTGCACGGACCTATTACCGCCTTTTATGGATTCTTCCGATGACGCTGACGATTGCGTACAGCGGAGTCCGGATTTTTGCGGCAAATCTTCGGGCGGGACTTGCGGTGATGTGTGCACTGATCGTCCTGAGCGGACAGTATATTTATTCGAACGAGAATATTCTGAAGGCGGAGAACCGACTTCATCTGCCGCAGATGGTTCTGGATATCTCCGATTATCTGATGAATGAAACCAATGGGGAGGAGACCATGGCGGCGATGCCGGTCGGACTCGTGCAGTTTGTCCGTCAGTATAATGCCCGGATTATGATGCCGTACGGCCGCGAGATGCAGATGGGCTCGTATTACAATGAGGTGTATGAGGCAATGGAGCAGACGGAGCCCGTGAATGCGGAGAAGCTCTGCAAGGCGTTGGATCAGTACGACTGCGAGTTTCTGGTGATCGAAGCGGCGAAACGAATCGACGGGGATCTGGAAGAAGAGGGGCTGACCTATCTTGCGGATGTCGATGGCTACAGCATCTGGTACTGCCCTTATGCGCAGGAATTCCGGGATGCTGCGGCAGAGTATATGGATTGATGCGATGGGATTTACATGGGAGAAAATAACATACCGGGGGAGCGATGCGGCGGAGATCACCGGATATGAAGGGAAACTTCCAGATCTGAAAATTCCGGAGGAAATGGAAGGGCTTCCCGTGCGGAGTATTGCGGCACATGCTTTTTCGGGACGACCGGATATCCGGAGCGTGGTTCTGCCGGAGAGCCTTGTGACGATGCATTTGTTTGCCTTCTACAACTGCCCGCGTCTTGAGACGATGGAGCTCTATAATTCTGCAGATGATTACTATGACGGCGTTATTCGCCAGTGCCCGCTTCTTCGGACGATTACTGTCCGCTGCGTGCAGCCGGAGAATTATGTGGTGATCCGCTCCATGCTGCAGGACGTGGATGTCACGCTGACTTTTCGTCTGCTGGATCCGGAAGGAAGGGAAAGGATAAGGCTGACTTTTCCGGAGTACGTGAATGAGGCGAAAGAAGACACCATGGCAAGAGCCATTCATTTCTCAATCGAGGGAGCCGGAATGGCATACCGGGAATGTGTGGGGAAGAGAGCCCTGGATCTTGCAGGGTATGATCGCTTGCTGGGGCGCCTTACGGATTATGATTTTGATGTGGCGGCGCGCATTGCCTTCGGGCGGCTCCTGTATCCGGAAGGACTGTCTGAGCAGGCAGAAGGCGGCTATGAAACCTTTTTGCGTGACAATGATGAGAAGACGCTCCGTTTCCTGATCCGCGAGGATGAGGAGCACAGCAGCATGGAGGAGATCCGCCTGATGACAGGGCGCAGTCTCATCGGAGAAGAAGGACTGAAGACCGCACTGGAGGAGGCATCGGAGCTGGGAAGATCGGAAGTGTGCTCCGTGCTGATGGAATACAGGGCGCAGTCCGGATCCGGGAGCGGAGCGGGTGAAACGCTCCGTCTGGACTGGTAGCCTGCAGAACAGAGGTATCCATGGAATATCGTGAAGAACTTCGCAGCATAGGGGAACGGATCCTGTCGGAAACCCGGACAGAGCTTTATCTGGCCATGCATTTTCTGGGACCGGCACTTGGCAGTCTGTCACCTGTCATGGATCTGTCCACGACAACGGTCGGAACCGATGCTGCCTTTATCCGTTTCAATCCGAAATGTCTTATGACAAAATATATTGAGCACCCGTACTGGCTGAAGCGGTGTTATCTGCACATGCTGCTGCACTGCCTTTTCCACCATATGTTTGCCGGAAAGGCGTATGATGATCCGGAGCTGTGGAATCTCTGCTGCGATATCGCAGCGGAATCCGTGATCGATTCGATGGATGCACCGGTGATTCAGAGGCCGGTCAGCGAGAAGCGAAGCGCCTGGTATGAGGAGCTTCGGACAGGTGCCGGAGTTCTCAGTGCGCAAAGGCTGTACCGGTATCTGTCCGAGGGAGAGCGCGATTACAGAAAAGAAGCCGCGATGGAGGCGGAGTTTGTGATGGACGATCACAGCTTCTGGGAAAGACTGGATCCGCCGGATGCGCCTGCGCCGAAGGAGCAGCCGGAAGGTGCTGCTGCCATGCCGCTCATTGCTACAAAGCGTCTGAAGGAAGAGGAGTGGAAAAAGCTTGCGAACAAGGTCCGTCTGGAGCTGACGCTTGGACGGGAGGCGGGAACGAAGACAGGAGAATTCCTTCGCTTCCTTGCATATGACGGTTCTCAGAGGACGGATTTCCATGAGTTTCTGAAGCGTTTTGCAGTTACCAGAGAGGAGTCCTTTATTGATCCGGACTCCTTTGATTATGGCTTCTACAATTACGGGATGCAGATGTATGGCAACATGCCTCTCATTGAGGAGAATGAATACCGGGAGGCTACGAAGGTGGAGCAGCTGATCATCGTGCTGGACACCTCGGCCTCCTGCCAGGACTTTCTGGTACAGGAGTTTCTGAATGAAACGGCCTCCATGCTGCTGAAGGGGGACCATTTTTTTGCAAAAACGAAAATCCACATCATTGAATGTGATGACAAGGTCCAGAATGACATAGAGATTACGGAGCTTTCCCAGATGGAGGAATACGCGAAGCATTTCTGCCTGAAGGGCGGCTTCGGAACAGACTTCCGGCCGGCTTTTGCATATGTGGAGGAGCTTCGCAGAAATAAGAAAATAGAACAGCCCAGGGGACTGATGTATTTTACCGACGGAAAGGGAATTTATCCGAAGAAGCAGCCGGATTATGACACTGCCTTTGTCTTTGTCAAAGAGGAGGACCCGGACACATCGAACATTCCCTCCTGGGCAATGAAGCTGTTTATCTGAAACACGTTCTGATCAGATATCTGAAGGAGGAGCCGGAAGAAAATGAGACAGGAAACCATACTGGAGACAGAACGACTGCTGCTGCGGCCGTGGAAGGATTGTGATGCAGGCGCATTGTATGAGCTTGCAAAGGATCCGGAGGTCGGACCGCGCGCGGGGTGGCCGGTGCATGAAAGTGAGGAGAACTCCAGAGAAATCATACGCACCGTTCTGTCAGAGCCTGAGACGTATGCAATTCTTCGGAAAGAGGACGGCGCACTGATTGGCAGCGCCGGCCTTAAGAATCTGCAGCAGGAGAGCTATCTGGATTCGGAAAGCAGCGCGGAGCTTGGCTACTGGATCGGCCGCGCCTTCTGGGGAAAGGGCTATATGCCGGAGGCTGCGGGAAGGCTGCTGAAGCATGCCTTTGAGGATCTGAAGCTGGAACGTGTCACCTGCGGTTATTATGAGGGGAACGGGCAGTCACGCAGGGTTCAGGAGAAGCTGGGATTTGTGCCGGATCATGTCGAGGAGAATGCGGAGGTATCTCTTCTTGGTGAAAGGAGACGGGAATACTGGCAGGTTCTTCTCCGGCCGATGTATCTGCAGAACAAGGCAAGAAGAAGGAACAGAATGCATTACATCGAAACCAGCTACCGGATCTGCAGCAAGAGAGCGGATGGCTCTGTCTCTGCTGAAATTGAATTTCCGGAGCTGACCAAAGGAAATTATCGTATTGTCCGTCTGTTTGCAGCTCCTGAGTGGGAGGGGCAGGGCGTCCGGGAGGAGCTTCTGGAAATGGCAGTGGAGAGAATCCGGGAGCGGGGCGGAAACGTCTCCTCGTCAGACCCCTTTGCGGCTGCCTGGCTGGAAAAGATGACAAGAACCGTGTGAAAGGAAACAAAGCGAAAAGCATGAACATTCAGGAAGCAGAGCAGGAGGTGGTCCGCACCGTTCGGGCCTATACAAAGAAAAATGAGATGGGGGAATATCTGATTCCCGTGGAGAAGCAGCGTCCGCTCCTTCTGATCGGGCCGCCCGGAATCGGCAAGACAGCCATCATGGAGCAGGCTGCAAGAGAGTGCGGGGTCAATCTGATTTCCTACACCATTACACACCATACGAGGCAGAGCGCGATCGGCCTTCCGTTTCTTTCCAAAAAGGAGTATGGAGGAAAGCAGACCACGGTCACCGAGTATTCCATGAGTGAAATCATTGCCTCGGTGTATGACCAGAATGAGAAAAGCGGCGTACAGGAGGGAATCCTGTTTCTGGATGAAATCAACTGCGTCTCGGAGACACTGGCACCGACCATGCTGCAGTTTCTGCAGTACAAAACCTTTGGCACACATCATCTGCCGGAGGGGTTTGTGATTGTAACAGCCGGAAATCCGCCGCAGTACAACAAATCCGTGCGGGAGTTTGACATTGTGACGCTGGACCGAATCCGGAAGATCGAGATTCAGGAGGACCTTCCCGCCTGGAAGAAATACGCGTATGAAGCCGGCGTACATGGCGCGATTATGGCCTATCTGGAGATCCGGAAGGATCATTTCTATTCGATCCGTACGGATGTGGAAAATCGCTATTTTGTTACGGCAAGAGGCTGGGAGGATCTTTCACGCGTCATGAAGGTTTATGAATCCATGGACCTTCCGGTGACGGAAAATCTGATCGGAGAGTATCTGCAGGATCCGGAAATCGCGCGGGATTTTGCGGATTATTACGAGCTGTACTGCAAGTACCAGAAGGTGTACTGCATTCCGGAGCTTCTGGAGGGAACGATCCGGGAGGCGGCACTGGCCGTAGGAACAGCGCCCTTTGATGAAAAGCTCTCGCTGATGGGACTTCTGATCGATGCGCTCCGCGATGAATTCGCAGACTATACGGAGCAGAAGGCCGTGCAGGAGAGAGTCCTGCGGGAATTACAGAAGCTGACGGCAAGAATCAAGAGCGGCGAAAAGGCACTGGAGGTGCTGAAGGTTCTGGAGAGCTCCGGAGAAGAGACGCTCCGGCAGCAGGAATCGGCCGGAATGCTCAGGCGAAGCGATGCGCATGCCTTCCGTCTCTGCCTTTCGGCACTGCATGAGCTGGAAAAGGAGCTTGCACAGCGCGGAACCGGGGAGGGAAAGGAAGATTTTGCGATTGCCAGAACCTGGTTTGACGGAAGGGAAGAAAAGAGAAGATACGCGATGGAACGCACGGGTGAGCATCTGACACACGCGTTTGATTTCATGGCGAAATGCTTCGGAGAAGGACAGGAGATGGTGATCTTTCTCTCGGAGCTTTCTGCAGACAAGCGCTGCACGTTATTCGTCAGCGACTGCGGAAACGAGGCTTACTTCAAATACAACAGGCTGCTTCTTCTGGATGAGAGAAAAAGCAGCCTGACACAGGACATTATGCAGTTGATGCCGTAATGTGATGCCTCCGGACAAATCCGGATCCCGGACCCTTTCTGTTATTTTGCAACAGAAAGGGTCTGGGCGTTGTATTCATCGTAATTGTCCTGCAGAACCTTATAGACAAAGTGATCGGCAACCTTGGTCCGGCCTTCTGCATTCAGATGAATGTCGTCGGAGAGATATTTCTTGTAGTTGGTCTCATTGACAGAGCCGTAGTAATTGTCCAGGAAGGAAACGCTGCAGCTGCCGCAGGTGTCATAAGCCCACTGGAAGTAGTTTACGATGGTTCCGTTTCCGAGATCGGTGGTGCGGCTGCTGGAGCCGTCATACTCCGCATAGTAGGGAGAAAGGAAGACAATCCGAATGTAGGGATACTTCTCCTGAAGAAGCTTGAAGGAGTTGATCAGGGAGCCTACGTAGGTGGTCAGCTCATCCGGAACATCCGGGTTCTGCATGGCCATGCCGTTGATGTAATCAATTCCGTCATACATGACCGCAATGATGTCCACCTTGTCAAAATCCGTGCTCTCGAGTGCCTCCACGGAATTCATGTAAGCAGGATCCTCTGTGTGGACGGAGGCAACCGTCTTCAGTGAAGAGAAGTCACCGATGGAGATTGCGTAAGAGACATAGAACAGATTGAAAATATCATCCATGCTCTCCAGATTCTCAGTGCTGTAGACTGCATTCTCGCACGTTACCTGTGAATCCGGGAAGGCGGCATTAATGACATTGCAGTCACCAAGCTCTGCAATCTGTGCGGCAAGTCCGGAGTCCGAGGTGTCCTCGGAAAAGGGCTCGTTGCCGAGGCAGAGAATCGTGGTAACTCCGTCATCTTCATGCCCTTCCAGTTTGGACTCCGGCAGATAGACCATGTTGTCGTTGACTTCAATATTAAAACGGTCCTCGCTGCCGGTTCTGTCGATGTTCAGGTCACTTCCCTTGCTCCATATGAAAAAGCGTACGATTGCAATGACAAGAACTGCGGCAATCAGGATCGGAAGAATCAGATGAAGCGGAAGCCGCTTTGCTCGTTCCGGTTCCTCCTCGTGTTGTCCATTCTGCGGCCTTTCTTCGCGTGGCATTCGCTGCGGCGCCCGCGGACGATCCTGCTCCCTGCGATTGCGGGCGGGACCCGGAGTGCCGGCTGCCGAAGGAGACTTTCTGCTTCCGGAAACAGGCTCCAGCTCGACGAAGCAGATGCCGTCCCCGTCCTCTTCGTCAGGGGCTTCTGCTGCCTTTTCCTGCTGCGGCTTGTCCGCAGCCTTTTTCTTCTCTTCCTGCGGCTTGTCCGCAGCTTTTTTCTTTTCCGCCTGCGGCTTGTCCGCAGCCTTTTTCTTCTCCGCCTGCGGCTTATCCGCAGCTTTTTTCTTTTCCGCCTGCGGCTTCTTCGCAGCGCTTGTATCCTCTTCACTGAGCAGGTCATCCAGATCCAGAATGTCCAGATCCTGCAGTCCGTTTCGGTTCTGATTCGGCATAAAAATGTCATCCCTTCTTGTTTCAGAGTGTCAGGAAACGGTGCTATTTTAACCCACCTTGCTGTAAAAATCCACGTGCATACGGTATACTTTTACCAATTATCCAAAATGAAATGAGGCACGAGACACAGGCATGACCGGAAGAGCAGATGAATCGCGCATATTCGAAACGCAGTCCGCTCATTTATGGTATACTCTATTTTGTATGATTCTGTAATTTTGATTGATCAGAGGGAGAACATATAGTCATGAAAACATTTCTTGTAACCGGCGGCGCCGGCTTTATCGGTTCCAATTTTGTCCATTACATGCTGAAGAAATACGGGGATACGATCCGTATCATCAACGTGGACAAGCTGACCTATGCGGGAAATCTTGAGAACCTGAAGGACATTGAGAACCTGCCCAACTATACATTTGTAAAGGCAGACATCTGCGACAAGGAGGCGATTCGCACGATTTTCCGCGAGAATGACATCGATCGCGTCATTCATTTTGCAGCGGAGTCTCACGTGGACCGTTCGATCCGTGAGCCGGAGCTGTTTGTTCAGACCAATGTTATGGGAACAGCAAACATGCTGAACTGTGCAAAGGAAGCATGGGAGCTTCCGGAGGGAGAGGATCCCCTTGGCAACTATAAGGAAGGCAAGAAGTTCCTGCACGTTTCCACGGATGAGGTGTATGGCTCTCTTCCGGAGGATCCGGATGCATACTTCTATGAGACGACTCCGTATGCACCGCACAGCCCGTACAGTGCATCCAAGGCCTCCTCGGATCTTCTGGTGAAGGCTTATATGGATACCTATCACTTCCCGGCGAACATCACGAACTGTTCGAACAACTATGGCCCTTACCAGTTCCCGGAGAAGCTGATTCCCCTCATGATCAACAATGCACTTTCAGGAAAACGTCTTCCGGTCTACGGAGACGGCAGGAACGTCCGTGACTGGCTGTATGTTGAGGATCACTGCAAGGCCATTGACCTGGTGCAGGAAAAGGGGAAGCTTTTCGAAACCTACAATATCGGCGGACACAATGAGAAGCAGAACATTGAGATTGTGAAGACAATCCTCGAGGTGCTTCGCGAGGAGCTGGACGATTCCGATCCGAGAAAGCAGAATGTCAGCGAGGATCTGATTGAATACGTGGAAGACCGAAAGGGCCATGACCGCCGCTATGCGATCGCTCCCGACAAGATTCATAAGGATCTTGGCTGGCAGCCGGAGACGATGTTCAAGGAAGGCATCCGCAAGACCATCACGTGGTATTTTGAACATATGGACTGGATGGAGCACATCACCAGCGGCAATTACCAGCAGTACTATGAGACCATGTACGGAGATAAGAAGGTGCTGAAATGAAGGGAATTATTCTTGCCGGAGGCTCCGGCACAAGACTGTACCCTCTGACCAAGGCAATTTCGAAGCAGATTATGCCGGTCTACGACAAGCCGATGATTTATTACCCGCTTTCCACGCTGATGCTGGCAGGGATTCGGGAGGTCCTGATCATTTCCACGCCGAGAGATCTTCCGGTATTCGAGGATCTTCTCGGAGACGGATCACAGCTTGGCATGAGCTTTTCCTATGCCGTGCAGGAGCACCCGAACGGGCTGGCAGAGGCATTTATCATCGGTGCGGATTTCATCGGAACGGATGCCTGCGCACTGGTCCTCGGAGACAATATTTTCTACGGGCAGAGCTTTTCCAGAGTTCTTCGCAATGCGGCGGAGCGCAGGGAAGGTGCAACGATTTTCGGATACTATGTCAAGGATCCGACGGCTTACGGCGTAGTGGAATTTGATCAGGACGGGAAAGCGGTTTCGATCGAAGAAAAGCCGGAGCATCCGAAGTCAAATTACGCGGTTCCGGGTTTGTATTTCTATGACAACGATGTTGTGGAAATTGCGAAGAATGTCAAGCCCTCCGCAAGAGGAGAGATCGAGATCACGAGCATCAACAACGAATATCTCCGCAGAGGAAAGCTGTATGTAGAGCAGCTTGGACGCGGATTTGCCTGGCTTGACACGGGAAGCCATGACTCGCTTTTGGATGCTGCAAACTTTGTGGCGACCTTCCAGAAGAGACAGGGACTGTATGTTTCCTGCATCGAGGAGATTGCCTATAAGAAGGGCTTCATTGATCGTGAGCAGCTGCTGAAACTGGCAGAGCCCCTGATGAAGACTAATTACGGGCAGTATCTGGTGGAAATTGCAAACGGACTCGGATAAGAGAAGCTGCAGATATGCAGCGGCATGAAAGGAAGAAATGGGACAGATTCAGGTAGAAGATAATTGCGGCGGGATTCAGGGACTGAAGGTGATCACGCCTACCGTTCATGGGGATGACCGCGGATATTTCATGGAGACCTACCAGCAGAGGGATTTTGCGGCAGCAGGAATTGATGTGACTTTTGTTCAGGACAATCAGTCCTCTTCGAAAAAGGGCGTGCTCCGCGGCCTTCATTTTCAGATTCAGTATGCGCAGTCGAAGCTGGTGCGTGTTGTAAACGGAGCGGTATTTGATGTTGCGGTGGATCTGCGTCCGGGCTCTGAGACCTTCGGGAAATGGTTCGGCGTGCTGCTTACTGCAGAGAATAAGAAGCAGTTCTTTATTCCGAAGAATTTCGCACATGGCTTTCTTGTACTTTCCGATGAAGCGGAATTCTGCTATAAGGTAGACGATTTCTGGCATCCGAACGATGAAGCGGGCATTGCCTGGAATGATCCTGCAATCGGCGTGGAATGGCCGGAGCTTACGGGAGACTATGCAGGCACAGCTTCTGCAGAAGGCTATGCAATGAAGGACGGAACCGCACTGACGCTCTCTGAGAAGGATCAGAAGTGGGGCGGACTGGATGCTTACCGGAAGGCGTATGAAGGAAGAACGAACGGAAGCACAGGAGAGTAAATAGAATTCATGGATCAGAACCGCAGAAAGAAGCAGGTCGTTCTTGGCACCGTCTGGACGGTGGCAATCATTCTGGCAGCGGCACTGCTGCTTCATAATAATGTACTGGAAGATCCGGATACGGCGAGATTAAAGAAAATCTCCGGCTGCCTTTTGCTGGGCGCCGGTGTTTTTCTGTTTACCTTGTTTCAGGACAGGGTCATGGCACTCCCTGTAGAGCTGTATCAGAACCGGAGACTCATCTGGAGACTTTCCAGAAATGATTTCAAAAAACGCTATGCCGGCTCCTATCTGGGAACCATCTGGGCGATGGTTCCGCCGATTGTGACGGTGGCCATGTACTGGGTGGTCTTTGACCGCATTTTCGGTTCCGGACCTCAGGTGACCTATACAGGCGGTGAGGTTCCGTATGTCCTGTTCCTGACAGCAGGACTGGTTCCGTGGTTCTTCTTCTCGGATGCAGTGATGGGCGGAATGACCTCTTTGATGGAGTATAACTATCTGGTCAAGAAGGTGGTCTTCAAGGTCAGCATTCTGCCGATCATCAAGGTGACGGCGGCCATGTTTGTGCACATCGGGTTCTCCGTGGTCCTTGTCCTGATCGCCGCCTTTTACGGGTATACGCCGACGGTATATACCCTGCAGCTGTTTTATTATACGTTCTGCGAATATGTCTTTATTCTCGGGCTGTCCTATGCCACCTGTGCCATCGTGCTGTTCTTCCGCGATCTGCAGAATCTCGTCTCCATTATTATGCAGGTCGGGATGTGGGCGACACCGATTCTGTGGAACATCAATACACTTCGTGAGAAGTACAAGCCCTTCATCAAGCTGAATCCGATGACCTATATCGTGGAAGGCTACCGAAGTGCTGTGTATGAGCAGCAGTGGTTCTGGGAGCATTTCTATTCCTCAACCTATTTCTGGATTGTCACTGCTCTTTTGTTCGTTGTGTCGGCGCTGATTTTCAAGAAGCTGAAGCCGATGTTTGCAGATGTCATGTAGAAAAGGCCGGGCTGCTGTGAACAGAATGCAGCCTGAATGAGGAAACTATGCAGGATACAGCAATTCAGGTCTCGCACCTGACCAAGCAGTACAAACTATATAATCACAATCGCGACCGGGTGGCTGATGCCCTGGGCTTTGGAAAAAGAGCGCATTACACTGAGCACCTTGCGCTGAATGATGTCAGCATGACGATTCGCAAGGGGGAGACGGTGGGCATCATCGGCACCAACGGCTCCGGAAAGTCTACGATTTTAAAGATCATCACCGGTGTTCTTACTCCGACCTCCGGAGAGGTTGCGGTCAATGGAAGAATCTCAGCGCTCCTGGAGCTGGGAGCCGGCTTCAACATGGAGTACAACGGCATTGAGAATATCTATCTGAACGGCACGATGATCGGCTTTACAGAGGATGAGATCAAAGCCAAGCTCGATGACATTCTGGCCTTTGCGGATATCGGCGAGTATGTATATCAGCCGGTCAAGATGTATTCCAGCGGAATGTTCATGCGTCTTGCGTTTGCGGTCGCCATCAACATTGATCCGGAAATTCTGATTGTGGATGAGGCCCTTGCTGTCGGAGATGTATTTTTCCAGGCGAAGTGCTTTCATAAATTTGATGAATTCAAGAAGGCCGGGAAGACGGTTCTGTTTGTTTCACATGACATGTCCAGCATCAGCAAATACTGCGACCGCGTGATCCTGCTGAATCAGGGCGTAAAGCTCGGAGAAGGCAGTCCGAAGGAGATGATTGACATCTACAAGCAGGTGCTGGTCGGGCAGTACGATCCGGACGGCGGAAATCAGAAGGCGGACGGAGAAACGGAGGACGGAGCAGGGAATTCCGGAAACGGTGTGGCGGAAAATCCGGATAAACTGGAATACGGCTCCGGAAAGGCGAAGATCATTTCCTATGACATTCTGGATTCTTCGGGGAAGGTGAATTCCACCATCGCGAAGGGAAGCGAGTGTACGTTCCGGATGAGCGTCGAGTTCCTGGAGGATGTCAAGGCTCCGATTTTTGCTTTCACGATTAAGAACAAATACGGAGTGGAAATCACCGGTACGAATACCATGTTCGAGAAGGCTTTTCTGGATCCGGTCGGGAAGGGCGAGGTGAAAACCGTCTCCTTCCGCCAGAAGGTCGATCTGCAGGGCGGAGAATATCTCCTTTCTCTCGGAGTGACCGGATACGAGGAAGAAAACTTTACGGTATACCACCGGCTGTATGACGTGATGAACATGACGGTGGTCTCGGACAAGAATACAGTTGGCTATTATGATATGAATTCCAGCATTCAGGTGACAGACGGGAGCATCCGTCAGAAATAGAAGCTGACGAAGAAGGCTGTCGGACGGCATGGGGTGGAAATTATGGCAGATGAGACAAAAAAAGAACAAATCGGCAGCGTAATCCTGGATCTGTCCAGATATTCCGGTGAGGATCTGTACTGTGACGGCGAGGTGGAGGATCGGATTCTGGAAATTGCAAAGAATTATCCGGAGAAAGAATTCGACGCCATCATCCGGGATTCGAAGGACTGGCCGACGCTGTACCATCTTTCCTCCATTCGCGGCAACATTGTGGGATGGATTCCGTTTGACGGAAGCGAGAAGGTTCTGGAGATCGGAGCGGGGCCGGGAGCCATTACCGGTGTTCTGACAGAGCGCTGCGGGAGTGTCGACTGCGTGGACCTTTCCAGAAAGAGATCGTTGATCAACGCGTACCGTCATCGGAACTGCAGCAATCTGACCATTCATGTCGGAAACTTTGAAGACATTGAACCGGAGCTGGACAGGGACTATGACTATGTTTTCCTGATCGGCGTTCTGGAATATGCGGGGAGCTATCTGCATTCCTCCGATCCGTTCGGACAGGAGCTCCGGACCATTCTTTCACACGTGAAGCCGGGAGGCCGGGTCGTCATTGCCATTGAAAACCGGATCGGCCTGAAATACTGGGCGGGCTGTGCCGAAGATCATTCCGGACGTTATTTTGGCGGAATCGAATCCTATTCCGCAAAGGAGGAGCCGGCGAAAACCTTTACCAGACCGGCTCTGGAGCGGCTCCTTCTGGAGAACGGAGTCAATGAGTACGCATTCTATTATCCCTATCCGGATTACAAATTCACCTCGGTGCTGTTCTCCGACCGGAGACTTCCCGAGGCAGGCGAGCTGAACGAGAACATTCGCAACTTCGATCGTGACAGACTGCTTCTTTTTGACGAGAAGAAGGCCTATCAGGGGATTACGCAGGATGGCCTTTATCCGCTGTTTGCCAATTCGTTCGAGGTGGTTGTGGGACCTGCACTTGCGGTGGATTATTGTAAATTCTCCAATGACCGCGCACCGGAATACCGGATTCGTACGGAGATGGATCTTGTCAACGGAAAGGTTCGTAAGTACCCGCAGACAAAAGCGGCAGGCGAGCATGTCCTCCGGATGGCAGAAAGTGCCATGGCGCTTTCCGCAAGGTATGCGGTGAGCAGCGTGGGTGAGGGCCATCCGAAGCTCCCGGAAATGGGGGGAAAGCCCTCGGAGAAGAGCGGGGAGGCTGAGGAAACGGCTGCTGCAGCAAAGCCGCGAACCCTGAATATTGCCCCTTGCGCTCTGACAAAGGACGGCGGGGTGGAATTCCCTTACGTCGGAGGACGATCGCTGGAGAGCCTTCTGGATGAAAGCCTTCAGGCAGGGGACGGCGAACGTTTTCTTTCGCTTTTGAATGAATACAGAATCCGGGTCGGGCAGGGGAGTCTGCAGCAGATTTCCGACTATGATATGACGTTCTCAAATCTTCTGATTCAGGGAGACCTGTGGACGGCCATCGACTACGAATGGGCCGTACCCAGAAGCATTCCTGTGGAGGAGCTGTTGTTCCGTTCACTTCTTGTTTATTATCTGGAGGATGGCAAACGCAGTGAGCGCTGCGAAGAGCTGATCGGAAACGAACGGCTTCTGAAGGCGGTCGGGATTCCGGAGAAGGATGCACAGCGTCTTGCGAGAGAGGAACAGGATTTCCAGAAGCATGTAACCGGCGGCGTGGTTTCCCTCGGAGAGTTCCGCGCACAGATGGGAACGCAGGTCATCAAGCCGGCGCAGCTTCAGACGGAAGAAGAAAAGGATGCTGCAAAGGAGCTCCTGAAGCAGGAGCATGAGGAAAAACAGGAGCTGAATTCCATTCAGGTATATTATGATACCGGAAGAGGCTTTTCAGAAGAGGAATCGTACTGGATCGGCGAGCAGTATCAGGAAGAAGGACTGGTTACCTTTACGGTTACGGTCCCGGAGGAGGCACAAAGACTCCGGGTGGACCCGGCAATCTGTCCGTGCGTGGTGCTGATTCGCAATGCGAGAATCAATGAGGCGGAGCAGAAGGTCGTCAGACGTCTGGTGCGCGTCAACGGCCGGCACTATACCAACGGCAGCATTGTCTATACAACCATGGACCCTTCGATGGAGTGGGATCTTAAAAAACTTCGGAGAAAAACAGGAATTCCGGAGGGCGAGGATTTTGATCTGGAGCTGACACTTCAGATGGCGGGACTTCCCTCCACAATGGCGCAGGCCATGGAAGATCGAAAATAAGGAGCAGGAACAGATGCTGAGAGAACAGATCAAACATCACCTTGTTCAGATACAGGATGAGCGATATGAAAAAGAGCTTCTGGATAAGGTGGACAGCTACACCAACTGGTACCGCCTTCACAAAATGGAACTGGACAGGCGCATGAATGAGACGGATCACTCCGAGGGCGAGAAGCTGACGAGAGAGGTGATCCGCTATTCGCATCTTCGCAACTATCTTTTATCCGGTGTAAAATTCCCGGATATCATCATCTGCTGTGATGATGAGGGAACGCTGACGGATTATGCGGAGAAAATGATCTGTGATTATTTTGCGGCAAATCCGGACATCAATCTGGTGTACGGAGATGAAGATCGTCTGTCGGAGAACTCTCAGCTGAAGGATGCATGGCTGAAATCGGACTGGGCACCGGACACCTTCCTGTCTACCTTTTATTTCGGAAAGGTGTTTGCCATCCGCTCCTCTGAGCTGTTTCTGATCAATCCCGGCGACCGCAAGGCTACGGATTATGAGTCAAAGGCCAAGGCAAAAGAGGATTCCAGGGAAGAAGCCAATGCCAGACAGAACGATCTGGATGACAGCATGCGTTCCTGGATTTATGACAAGCTCTGCCTGAAGATCGCACAGGCAGACGGCGGTTTTACAAGAAGAAAGAACAATCGTTTCCCGATCGGGCACATTCCGGAGATTCTGTTCCATTCCTACCGGAAGGGAAAACCCTGGGACAGCAATCTGATCAAGGATTCTCTGACGGGACGGTATTCCAGCGAATCCGCAGAAAAGAGACTGATCAGCATCATTATTCCCAGCAAGGACAATCCGGAAATTCTGGGAAGATGCATTCACTCCATTGAGAAATATGCGGACAATTCTCCTTATGAGATCATTGTGGTAGATAACGGAAGCTCGCCGGAGAATAAGGCGAAGGTAGAAAAGCTTCTCGAGGAACACAACGAAACCGGGAGTGCAAGGCTTCTTTATCAGCCGATGGAGTTTAATTTCTCTGCGATGTGCAATCTGGGTGCATCGGAGGCAAACGGAGAGCTCCTCCTTTTTCTGAACGATGATATTGAAATTGCACGGCCGAACTGGCTGTCCTATCTGTCGGAGAAGGCGAAGCTCCCGTATGTAGGCTGTGTTGGCATGAAGCTCCTGTATCCGAATTCGGAGATCATTCAGCATGCCGGAGTTGTGAACGTAAAGGTCGGACCGATCCACAAGCTGCAGTATTGCAGCAACCGGGAGGAGCATTATTTTGGCTTCAACAAGGGGGTCCGAAATGTCATTGCCGTGACCGGCGCGTGCCTGATGATCCGGAACGAGCTGTTCTGGGAAGTGGGCGGCTTTGATGCGGAGAATTTTGCCGTAGCCTTTAACGACATAGATCTGTGCCTGAAGGTGTTTGAAAAGGGCTATTACAACGTTGTCCGCAACAATATGTATCTGTATCACCATGAGTCTCTTTCCCGCGGAGATGATCGGGAAGACAAGGTGAAGGCACTTCGTCTCTCCGGCGAGCAGGAAAGACTTCTGAACCGTCATCCGGATCTGTTCCGGAGAGATCCGTACTACCATCCGTATCTGGAGCAGGATCCGGCAGTGACCGAGTTTAAGATTGCGACGGAGGATGCGCTTCTCCAGAATCCTCATTACATGGATGTGGAGCTTCGGAAGGGAAGACTCAAGGAAGCATGGGAGGATCCGGTTCTCCGGCTCGGCGTGGAATATGCGGGCTCTCTTTCCGTGTGGCTTTGCGGTCCCATGGGACGAAAGGATGCAAAGAGCAGAGAGGAGGACGGCTACTACATTAAGGGCTATGCGTTTGTCATTGATGCGGACAATGCCGTGTATGACCGGACACTTCTGTTCCGAAAAGAGGAGGACCCCTCTTCTGTCTGGCAGATTGCAACGGAACGGGTTTACCGTCCGGACATTGCGGAGCATCTGACGGATCAGAAAAATGATGCGCTGACCGGCTTTATGACCGCCTTCCGCAAGGACGCGCTGAAGCCCGGCAGGTATCAGATCGGCATGCTTGCAAAGGACAATACATCCAGACAGAGAATTGTCTTCTGGTCCGATGTTTATTTAACAATTCCGGAACAGGAAGCTTAAGGGAAAACAAGTACACATGGAAGAGAATACGAACGGGAAGACCAATTATCAGGAGCAGTACGAAAAGGAAAAGGCCAAAGCGGCTTTTCTTGCGGACCGCGTTGCCCAGCTGGAGGACCAGGTGGATGATCTGCAGTTCAAGCTGGACCGCATTAAGAACAACAAGATCTGGAAGGCTTCAAAGCCTGCAAGAGATGCCTATCATTTTGTGCAGCGTCAGGCAGATCGGATTCGCAATCAGGGCGATGCGAAGGGAGTTGTGAAAAAGATCCGTTATAAGATTCGTGAGAAGCAGGCGGAGAAGGGCTACGGAACCGCAAGCTTTCCGAACGCAGAGGAGCGAAGCCGTCAGACACAGGAGGCGGCCGGCTTTTCCAGACAGATTCTGTTCAGCATCCTGGTCCCGCTCTACAACACCCCGAAGGAATATCTGAAGGACATGATGGATTCGGTGCTGAATCAGACCTACGGAAACTGGCAGCTGTGCCTTGCGGACGGGTCGGATACAGAGCATGCGTATGTAGGGGAAATCGTACAGGAATACCGCAGTCGGAGCGAAGAGCTTTCCCGGAGAATCTGTTACCGGAAGCTTGAGAAAAACGGAGGAATTTCGGAGAATACAAACGCCTGCCTTGCACTGGCGGAGGGGGAGTACATCGCGCCGTTTGATCACGACGACTACCTTCATCCGTCGGTGTTATACTGGTATGTCAAGACGATCAATGAGCAGAATGCAGATTACCTGTACTGCGACGAGACGACCTTTCGGGAGAATGATCTGAATCACTTTGTGACCATTCATTTCAAGCCCGATTATGCCATCGACAATCTGCGTGCGAACAACTACATCTGTCACCTTTCCTGCTTCGATCGGAAGCTCCTGGAGGGAGAGGAACTGTACCGCTCGGAATTTGACGGCTCTCAGGATCACGACATGATTCTGCGGCTGACGGATAAGGCACAGAATATTGTGCATGTTCCGAAGCTCCTTTATTACTGGAGAAGCCATGCCGGCTCCACGGCGGACAACATCGGGGCAAAGACCTATGCGATCGATGCGGCAAAGGGCGCTGTGGCGGATCATCTGCGCCGGCACGGATACCGGAATTTCAAGATCACAAGCACCCGTGCGTTCGAGACAATTTTCAAGATTACGTATGAAATTGCGGGTGAGCCGATGATTTCCGTGGTGATTGCGAACAAGGATCACAGTGAGGATCTGAAGCGCTGCCTGAATTCCATCTTTGAGAAGTCCACGTATGAGAATTATGAAATTATCATTGTGGAGAACGGAAGCACGGAGGAAGCAACAAAGCGCTATTATCGTGAAGTTACATCCGGGCCGTACAAAGACAGGGTTCGTGTAGTAGAATACCATTATGCGGACGGCGAGAAATTCAACTATTCCCGACTGAATAACTTCGGTGTGCGTGAAGCAAGGGGAGAGTATGTTCTTCTGCTGAACAATGACACAGAGGTGATTTCCATCAACTGGATGGAGGAACTTCTGATGTACGCACAGCGGCCGGATGTTGCCTGCGTTGGTGCCAAGCTTTATTATCCGGACAAGACGATTCAGCATGCAGGAATTGTTCTTGGCCTTGGAGCCCACCGCACAGCAGGACATACCCATTACCGGCAGCGCAGAGAGAATCTCGGCTACATGGGACGTCTGTGCTACGCACAGGATGTTTCGGCGGTAACCGGGGCGTGTCTGATGGTAAAGAAGAGCATCTATGAGGAGGTGGGAGGTCTGGACGAGACCTTTGAGGTGTCTCTGAATGACGTGGATTTCTGCTTGAAGTGCAGAGAGAAGAGCTACCTGAATGTGTTCACGCCGTTTGCGGAGCTGTATCACTATGAATCGGCTTCACGAGGCTCGGATGTGACAGATGCTTCCTCTGACAATGCAAAGAGGTACGACAGGGAGTCGGAGCATTTCCGCACCAAATGGAAAGAGGTCCTGGAAAAAGGGGATCCTTATTATAATCCGAACTTCACACTGGATCGAAGCGATTACAGTCTGAAGGTTCAGGATTGATCCAGAAAAACGGCACAAGCCTAAGGAGGAGTAAACCCATGCTGGAACGAGTAACGGAGCAACTGAATTACTGGCTGAGCGATTCTTATTTTGATGAGAAGACCAAGGAAGAATTGCTTGCTGTACGTAATGATGAGAAGGAAATAGAGGATCGCTTTTACAAGGATCTTGCCTTTGGCACCGGCGGACTGCGCGGTGTGATCGGCGCAGGCACCAACCGGATGAACATCTATACCGTTCGCAAGGCAACGCAGGGTCTTGCCAATTACATCAATAAGAACGGAGATCCGAAGAAGGGCGTTGCCATTTCCTATGACAGCCGCCGTATGAGTCCGGAATTTGCAAAAGAGACGGCACTTTGCCTTGCGGCAAACGGAATCAAGGCATATCTTTCCGATACGCTTCGCCCGGTTCCGGAGGAATCCTTTGCACTTCGGTATTTCGGATGCCAGGCCGGTGTAGAGATCACGGCAAGCCACAATCCGCCGGAATACAATGGGTACAAGGTATACTGGGAGGACGGCGCGCAGGTAACACCGCCTCATGACACAGGCATCATCTCGGATGTCAATGCGGTTTCCAGCTACGACGAGGTGAAGACCATGCCGGAGAAGGAAGCAGTGGAGAAGGGACTTCTTGTCTATTTCGGCAGAGAAATTGATGATGCCTACATGGAAGCCCTCAAGAAGCAGATCATCCATCCGGAAGTCATTCGTGAGATGGCGGATGATATCCGCATTGTTTATACACCGTTCCACGGAGCAGGACTGGTTCCGGTGACGAGGGTTCTGGAAGAGCTTGGCTTCAAGCATGTTTATGTGGTTCCGGAGCAGAAGGATCCCGATCCGGATTTCACAACCCTGGAGTATCCGAACCCGGAGGATCCGAAGGCATTTACGCTGGCACTGAAGCTTGCAAAGGAAAAGGACGCAGATATTGTTCTTGCAACGGATCCGGATGCGGATCGTCTCGGCATCTATGCCAAGGATGCGAAGACCGGCGAATACATCGCCTTTACAGGAAACATGTCCGGCATGCTGATCGGCGAGTACATTCTCCGCGAGAGAACGCTGACACATACAATGCCCGAAAAGCCTGCCTTCGTCACAACAATCGTGACGACGAATCTGGCAAAGGCAATCGCAGAGAAGTACGGCTGCCATTATGTGGAATGCCTGACCGGCTTTAAGTACATCGGTGAGCAGATCAAGCTCTTCGAGGAAACAAAGTCCTATCAGTATGTCTTCGGTCTTGAGGAGTCCTACGGCTGCCTTGCAGGAACGCATTCCCGCGATAAGGATGCACCGGTTGCCGTGATGATGCTGTGTGAGGCTGCTGCCTTCTACAAGAAGCAGGGACTGACACTCTGGGATCAGATGCAGAAGATCTACAGCGAGTACGGCTTCTATAAGGAGACGCAGTATGCCATTACCATGAAGGGAATGGACGGCGCAGCTCAGATTGATGCGTTGATGGAGAAATTCCGCACAAATCCGCCGAAGAACTTCGGAAGCTGGAAGGTGGAAGAGTTCCGGGATTACGAGACCGGAAAAACCGTAAAGCCTGCAACCGGGGAAGAAGGAACGACAGGGCTTCCGAAATCGAATGTACTGTATTTTGCTCTGGATCAGGATGCATGGTGCTGTGCAAGACCTTCCGGAACAGAGCCAAAGATTAAATTCTACATGGGCGTAAAGGGAGAAAGTCTTGCCGATGCCGACGCCAAGGTGGAAGAGCTGACAGAGGCAGTGAAGGCAAACATCTGACATGGAATTCCTGCGGGTGCTGTGAATGGCTTTTTGGACAGATCTTAACAAAACAATCAGATACGCACAGAGAAACGGGCTTCGCGACACATATTATGCCGCGATCGAACGGCTTCGTGACAAGGTCGGTACCTCTTATTCGTATGAGGTACCGGCCTTGGGCAGTCTGGAGGAACAGCGCAGTCAGTGGGAGAAGAGAAGGCACGATGGAGACAGCTTTCCGCTGATCAGCTTTCTGGTTCCTTTGTATCAGCCGGACCTGCGATTTATGCGGGAGATGCTGGAATCTGTGGAGAGGCAGACCTATGGAAACTGGGAGCTGATTCTTGCGGACGGAGGCGGTACGGAGGCAGCGGCCAATCTGGCAGCTTCGTTCCAGGATCCCCGGATTCACTATGGGAAGCTTGAGGAGAACGGCGGCATTTCACGAAATACCAATGCCGCGGCATCCATGGCTTCCGGGGATTATATTGCTCTCCTGGATTATGACGATCTTCTGACGGAGGATGCTGTCTTTGAAGTGACGCATAAGATCGAGCGGACACAGGCAGAGATCATTTATTCGGATGAGGACAAGTGTGATCCGACGGGAAGAAAATTCTTTGAGCCGAACCGGAAGCCGGATTTTAATCCGGATTATTTTCTGAGCAACAATTATATCTGTCACCTTCTTGTCATGAAAAAGGAACTGTTTCTGGCGCTTCGACTGCGCCCGGAATATGATGGCGCACAGGATTATGACCTTCTGCTCCGTGCACCCTGGTCCGGAATCGTGCATATTCCGAAAGTTCTGTATCATTGGCGGACGCACCCTGCCTCCACAGCAGGAAACCCGGGCAGCAAGAATTACGCATACCAGGCAGGAAAGGCGGCTCTTCAGGAGTATTTCCGTACCTGCCGGATCGATGCGGAGGTGATGGAGTCGAGACACAATGGCTTTTTCCGTGTGAATTACCGGCCGGATATTTTCTCACAGAGACCGGAGGTCGGTGTTGTCGGAGGAAAGCTTCTCGATGAGCATCACCGGATCATTGGCGGAATGATGGATGAGAGCGGCCGGGTGGAATTCCCCGGCATGCATGAAATGGAAAGCGGTCCGATGCATCGGGCAGATACCATGCAGGACGCACAGGCGGTAGATGTGCGGTGCATGGAAATTCGTGATGAGCTTCGTCCGCTGTATCAGACGGTGTTCAATGCTTCCTATGAGGGGCATGTGATGAAGCACACGGATGATCTTAAGACGATGAGCCTGGAATTCTGCCGTCAGGTAAGGCAGCAGGGATATCTTGTTGTCTGGGATCCTGAAATGACGAAAATTTGCGATCAGAAATAAAAAAGAGCCTGGAAGAACAAAGGCGGGAGAACGGGCAGGAACAGGTATGTCAGAATTCGGCAGTGAATTGATATCGGTTGTCATTCCGAACTATAATGGATCAGATTACCTGAGAGCGTGTCTGGATTCTGTCCTTGCGGGCAGTCTGGTTCCGAAGGTCATTGTGGTAGATAACGGCTCTTCGGACTGCTCCTGCGAGATGATAGAGAAGGAATATCCCCAGGTTCTGCTCCTTCGTCTGAAGGCCAATACCGGCTTTTGTCATGCTGTGAATGCGGGCCTTCGTCTGGTCAGAACTCCGTATGCGATGCTTCTGAACAATGACACCAGCGTAGACAGGGACTGCCTGCAGAAGCTTCTCTGCACAATGGAGAAGCGGCCGTCCTGCTTCGCAGTACAGGCGCTGATGCTGTCCATGAAGGAGCCGGACCGCATCGATGATGACGGCGATCTGTATAATGCACTCGGCTGGGCCTTTGCAAGACATAAGAATGCAGGAAAGGGAAAAGCCACCGCAGCACCATTGTTTGCGGCCTGTGCGGGAGCGGCACTCTATCGCATGAGTGTGTTGGAAGAGATCGGCTGGTTCGATGAGCGGCACTACTGTTATCTGGAGGACCTGGATCTCGGATGGAGGGCGCAGATCTTCGGTCACCGGAGTTATCTGGAGCCCGGGGCTGAGGTGTTCCATGCAGGAAGTGCGACAGCAGGCGGCAAATACAGCGACTTTAAGGAAGTGATGACGGCGGGCAACAATGCCCTTCTTCAGTATAAGAACATGCCATTTTTGCAGTACTGGCTGAACGCACCGCTGCGAAGTCTCGGAACTGCGGTTAAGAAGGCGTATTTTACCCGGAAGGGACTGGGAGATGCCTATGCGGAAGGAATCCGCCGCGGCGAATTTCTGAAGGCTTCCTGCGCGGAATATACGGAGTGCATCCGATACGGGATTCCGTATAAGAAATGTTCGATTCCGCAGGAGGCGGGTTTTCCGGAGCAGAAGGAGGATCTGATGGAGGTGCTTCCCATCTATCTCGGAAGAAAGATCCCTTTTGAGTGGAGGCATTTTCCTCATTACCTGTCGATTCAGGGGCAGCTCCTTGCGGGCTTGTTCCGGAGAAGACCCTCCGTGTGAATTGTGATTTGAGCACATGATTAAAGACAATCAGATTTTTTTCAACCGTATGCATATTGTGCTGGATGGACTGGTGGTTGCGGTAAGCTTTCTGCTTGCCTGGGCCATCAAGTTTCTGACGCCCCTCGCGGAATCCACGCCGGGCGTCACAGCGTTGTCTGCAGAGACCTATTTCAGGACTCTGTATTTTATTGTACCCGGATATCTGATTCTGTACGGCATCTACAACCTTTATTCTTCCAAACGCTCATCGCGGATCCGCGTGGAAGTAGCCGGGATCTTTAAGGCAAACACGGTTGGAATCGGTCTTGTCATGATCAGCTTTTTCATGCTCTCCACGAGCGTGGACGGCGTGGTGGACTTTTCCAGAACGCTGATTCTTCTGTTCTATGTCATCAATATGATCCTGACATTTCTGTACCGGATGCTGGTACGGAAATTTCTGTATTTTATCCGCAGAAAAGGAAACAATTTAAAGCATGTCATTCTGGTTGGCTATTCCAGAGCGGCGGAAGCCTATCTGGACCGCATTGCGTCTAATCCGCAGTGGGGCTATGTTGTGCACGGCATTCTGGATGATCATGTTCCGCGCGGAACGCTGTACCGCGGGGTGAAGGTTCTGGGATCGCTCGGAAATCTGGAGTACATTCTTCCGGAGAACAAGATGGATGAGATTGCCATTACCCTTTCGCTGGAAGATTACGACAGTCTGGAGCACATTGTGGATCTGTGCGAGCGCGCCGGAGTTCACACGAAGTTTATTCCGGACTATGGATCACTGTTCCCGTCACGGCCGTATACGGAGGACCTGATGGGACTGCCGGTCATCAATATCCGCTACGTTCCGTTGTCCAATACTTGGAATGCTCTTATGAAGAGACTGGTGGATATTTTCGGGTCGATTTTCTGCATTATTCTGTTTTCTCCGGTCATGCTGTTTGCGGCGGTCGGAACAAGAGTGACCAGCAAGGGACCGATTATCTACAGGCAGACGAGAATCGGACTTCATTCAAAGCCGTTTACCATGTACAAGTTCCGCACCATGAGAGTGCAGTCTGCGGAGGAAGAGAAGAAGGGCTGGACAATCCCGGGAGATGATCGGGTGACGAAATTCGGAAGCTTTCTGCGGCGCACCAGCATTGACGAAATGCCGCAGTTCTTTAATGTCCTGGCAGGAAAAATGAGTCTCGTCGGCCCTCGCCCGGAGCGTCCGCAGTTTGTGGATAAGTTCCGGGAGGAAATCCCGCGTTATATGGTAAAGCATCAGGTGCGGCCGGGAATTACCGGCTGGGCGCAGATCAACGGCTATCGGGGAGACACCTCCATCCGCAAGCGGATCGAGCATGATATTTATTACATTGAAAACTGGAGCCTCGGCTTTGACTTCCGGATTCTGTTTCTGACTGTTTTCAAGGGCTTTATCAATAAAAATGCGTATTGATTCTTTTGCCATTGTAATCGGAGAGAGAACGGACGTATACTGTCCTAGTTGATGTAATACAGTGCTTGTTCTGAAGGGGAAAGTGTAGTATTCTTAACAAATAGCATTTTGAAAGTTCACCGGGGGAGTTTTTCATGTCCAGACGTGATTATGAGGATTATAACGATCGTTATGAGGATCGTTACGATGACCGCTATGACGATCGGTATGATGACGGCTACGAGAATCAGGGTGCCGGAGATGACGATGTAGATTATGGCTACGAAGAGGGCGGTTATGACGATGACCGCTACGATGGGCGTTATCATGAAGGCTATGACGATCGCGGCTACTATGAAGACGATGATTACGCGGAGGATGACAGATACTCCGATGAATACGGCTATGGCGACGACCGCTATGACGACCGGTATGATGATGACTATGAGGACCGCTATGGAAGAGGCGGAAGATCGGGAAGGTCGTCCGCGAGAGGGCGAAGCTCCGACAGAAGAAAGAAACGGACTGCGGTAATCGCAATTGAGCTTGTGGTTCTTGCCGCTGTGCTGCTGATTCTTTATTTTGTCACCCGCATCGGAAAGGTGGAGCGTGTCAACCTTCCGACGGAAGAGATCGAGAACAACATCGCCGATGTCGTAAAGGAGAACACAGAGAAGGGTGAGATGAAGGGGTACCGCAATATCGCCCTCTTTGGTGTGGATTCGACACAGGGAGAGCTGGATCAGAATACACGAAGTGATTCGATTATCATCTGCTCCATCAATGAGGATACCGGAGATGTGAAGCTGGTTTCGGTCTATCGTGATACGCTGCTGAATCTCGGTGATGACACATACAACAAGTGTAATGCTGCTTACGCAAAGGGCGGAGCCGAGCAGGCGATCAACATGCTCAACCAGAATCTGGATATGAATATCACGGATTTCGTGACGGTTGGCTTCGGCGGACTGACGGATGTCGTGGATGCTCTTGGCGGCATCACCATTACGGTAGAGGAGGATGAGATTTCTCATCTGAACAATTATCAGTCCACAATGGCGAAGGAACTCGGTAAGAACGGCTACACAGAGGTAACCCAGGCGGGCACACAGACCCTGAACGGTCTGCAGGCAACGGCCTACTGCCGGATCCGTTATACCAGAGGCTGGGATTACAAGCGTGCAGCGCGGCAGCGTGCCGTTCTGTATGCCGTTATGGACAAGGCGAAGAAGGCGAATGTCGGACAGCTTGCTGACATTGTCAACAAGGTATCGGATGAGATCTACACCTCTTACAAGGTGAGCGATCTGGTTAACGATGTGCAGGCCATTGCGAACTATAACATGATTGCGGAGGACAGCATCGATACGATGCAGAACGGCTTCCCGCAGGAGGATGACCGGATTCAGGCAAACCTCGGCGGAGCGTTGGGTGACTGCGTTGTTCCGAGAGATCTGACCGACAACGTGGTATGGCTGCATGCGTTCCTGTTCGGCGATGAGAATTATGCAGTTTCGGATACTGTGAAGGAATTCAGCAGCCATATTTCCGAGATGACAAAGGATGCCGTTCCGGAAGAGATGACGGATGCGGATCACGCCTGATCCGGGGAAAAGAACCGTATTGCGGTGATCATCGAGAGATTCGCAGATGCTGCTAAATCCAAGGGGGGAGAGCCGGTGGTTCTCTCTCCTTTTTTGTCCGCGTACGCGCACAGCAGAGGATGCTCTTGCGTGCTGCGAATATCATCTATGATATAATACAGAGAGCCGGAAAGACCGGAAAATGGTCGGATCAGGAGAAAAATCCGGCATAAATCGCCTGAAAACAAGGGCAGAAAGACGAGAGAAAAGCGGCTTTGAACAAAGATAAAACGGACGGCCTGACGGTGGATGCGGTAATTCCAACCTTTCAACCGGGAAAGAGGCTGATCGGAATTCTGGAATGCCTGGAGAAGCAGACACTGCCGGTGCGATGTGTACGAATCATCAATTCCGGACGGGATGACTTCCGACTGTTTCTTGAGGAAGCGCATCTTACGGAACAGCAGTTCCTGGAAAGCTATCCGTTTGTTTTACTGGAGCACATTCCGAAGGAAGAATTTGACCATGGAAGAACAAGAAGCAAGGGCTTTGCGGCATGCATCGGAGCAGATTATGTTCTGGCAATGACGCAGGATGCTCTCCCTGCGGATGAGATGCTGGTGGAGAGGCTCGTACGTCCTCTCACGGAGAATGCGGATATTGCAGTCAGCTATGCAAGACAGCTTTCGAATCCGGATGCCTCCTGCGAGGAACGCATCTCCAGAGATTTTAATTACCCGGCACAGTCCATGATCAAGAGTGAGGAGGACACCGGGAGACTCGGAATCAAGGCTTATTTCTGCTCCAATGTCTGTGCGATGTATCGGAGAGCAACCTGGGAGCAGCTCGGAGGTTTTCCGGAGCATGCTATTTTCAATGAGGATATGGTCTATGCGGGAGGAGCCCTTCAGGCGGGATACCGGATTGCCTACGTGGCGGATGCATGTGTGTATCATTCGCACTCTTATACGGCAGCGCAGCAGTTCCACCGGAATTTCGATCTTGGAGTTTCCCAGGCACAGAATCCGCAGATTTTTGCAAGGTTTTCTTCGGAAGGAGAGGGCATGCAATATGTGAAGGCGGTGATCAGACAGATGCGTAAGGAGAAGAAGACGGGAGAGATTCCCGGCTTTGTGCTTCGTTGTGCGGCAAGATTTGCCGGCTATCGGATGGGAAAAGCCTATGAGCACCTTCCGGAGAAGCTGATTCTGCGTTTTACATCCAATCAGGGCTTCTGGATACAGCAGAAACAGGCACGGCTTAGTACCTGGCGGGAATAAGGGACAGATCCGTACGGAGATGTCCTGATTACAGAGCCGCACAGATGGCGGCAGGAGGTAAATGAATGTGTGGAATTGTCGGATATGTAGGTAAGAAACAGGCGGCACCGATTCTTCTGGACGGTTTGTCCAAGCTGGAATATCGTGGCTATGATTCTGCAGGACTCGCGGTCCGTTCAGATAGCGGGAACTTCGAAATTGTAAAAGCCAAGGGAAGGCTGAAGGTCCTTGAGGAGAAAACAAACAACGGCCTTTCAGTAGAGGGCTGCTGCGGAATCGGGCACACACGCTGGGCAACACACGGAGAACCCAGTGAGAACAATGCACATCCGCACGTCAGCAACGATAAGACGGTTGTCGGCGTTCACAACGGCATTATTGAGAACTATCAGGATGTTAAGAACAAGCTGCTGCGCCATAACTATCATTTCTATTCCGACACGGATACCGAGGTGGTCATTAATCTGATTGAGTTCTATATGAAGAAGTACAATCTCGGACCGATCCATGCAATTTCGCATATGATGATGCGCGTGCGGGGTACCTACGCTCTGGCCATTATGATCAAGGATTATCCGGGCAAAATTTTTGTCGCAAGAAAGGATGCGCCGATGGTCATCGGTGTCGGGGACGGAGAATCCTATCTTGCATCGGATGTTCCGGCCATCCTGAAATACACCCGGACGGTGTATTACATTGACAATATGGAGGTAGGCGTCCTCGAGGCGGACAAGATCACCTTCTATAACATTGACCAGGAAGAAATTGAGAAAACACCCACACAGGTACAGATGGATGCAGAGGCGGCGGAGAAGGGCGGATATCCGCACTTTATGCTGAAAGAGATTCATGAACAGCCTCGTGCGGTGAAGGACACAATCCATTCGATGATCGGTGAGGACGGCAGAATTGATCTTGAGAAAACCGGTCTTACGGAGGAGATGCTCCGGGAGCTGAATCAGATCTATATCATCGGCTGCGGCTCTGCCTATCACGTAGGAGTTGCGATCCAGTATGTGATTGAGGATCTTGCAAGGTGCCAGGTTCGAATTGAACTGGCTTCGGAATTCCGTTACCGGAACCCTCTCATTGCGCCGAACAGCATGGCGATCATTATCAGTCAGTCCGGAGAGACTGCGGATTCTTTGGCGGCACTTCGCCTTGCCAAAGCCAATGGAATGAAGACTCTGGCAATCGTCAATGTAGTGGGCTCTTCCATTGCAAGAGAGGCAGATCACGTCCTGTATACGCTTGCGGGACCGGAGATCGCAGTTGCCACAACCAAGGCCTACAGCACACAGCTTGTTGCAGGCTATGTTCTTGCCGTAGCACTTGCGGCTGCAAAGGGTACGATTGATGAGGAGAAGGAAGCTGCACTGATTGAAGAAATCTGCGCGCTTCCGGACAAGATCGAGCACGCGCTGGAGGACAAGGAACGAATCCAGTGGTTTGCAGCGAAACGCAGCAATGCAAAGGACATTTTCTTTATCGGACGCGGAATCGATTATGCGATTTCGCTGGAGGGCTCGCTGAAGCTCAAGGAGATCAGCTACATTCATTCAGAGGCCTATGCTGCCGGAGAACTCAAGCATGGGACCATCTCGCTGATTGAAGACGGAACGCTTGTTGTCGGTGTGCTGACACAGCCGGATCTGTTCGAGAAGACAGTCAGCAACATGGTAGAGGTGAAGAGCCGGGGCGGATATCTGATGGGGTTGACCACGTATGGAAATTACGCCATCGAGGATACGGCGGATTTCACCGTGTACATTCCGAAAACCGATCCGCATTTCGCAACCAGTGTCGCGATTATCCCGCTGCAGCTGCTGGCGTATTATGTCAGCGTGTCCAAGGGACTGGATGTGGACAAACCGCGGAATCTGGCGAAGTCGGTAACAGTGGAGTAAGACACTCGGCGGACCGGAAAATTTAAAAGGAGCAGAGAAAATATGGATTTAAGAGCAGGCGGAGAAGGCGCGGACAGCTACGAAGAGGTCATGCTGATTTATAACGGAGCACTTCGTCAGATTCAGACCAAGCTCAGCATTCTGAATGATGAGTTCCAGCATGTGCACAATTACAATCCGATTGAGCATATCAAGGCAAGACTGAAGACACCGGAGAGCATTGTCAACAAGCTTAAGCGCCATGGGTATCCGTCTACACTGGAGAACATGGTGAAGTACTGCAATGACATTGCCGGGGTGCGTGTCATCTGTGATTTCACGTCGGATATCTATAAAATTGCGGATATGATCAGTAATCAGAGCGACATCCGTGTGCTCGCGATCAAGGATTATCTGGCCAATCCGAAGCCAAGCGGCTACAAGAGCTATCACATGATTGTCACAGTGCCGGTTTATCTGTCGGACCGGATCGTGGACACAAAGGTGGAAATTCAGATCCGGACGATTGCCATGGATTTCTGGGCCAGCCTGGAGCATAAGATTCAATATAAATTTACCGGAGATGTTCCCTCGGGAATTGCGGAGGAGCTGCTGGAATGCGCGAAAATGGTTTCCAATCTGGACGAGAAGATGCTGCTTCTGAATAATGAGATTCAGGAATTCCAGGTGGAAGAGGACTCACAGACGAAGTAAACAGAAAAACGGAATAAAAAAGAGGAGTGCCCGGACGCCTTTCAGCGCCCGGGCTTATTATGAAAAAATTATCAAACTGTTGATTGATTTGATGGTTTTAATATAGCAGGTAATTATGAACAAAATATGAACAAGTCTTGAATATATGTAAATTCTGTCCAAATATATGAAGGAACAGATACGAATACGGGGCAATGTGACGAGAAACGGCAGGGCGTTGTTCGTTGTAAAAAAGGAGTGATAATGGTATCATGATTCTGTTTAGCACATGCTGAACAGATACCGGATATGAAATCATTCCAACTCAGAAGGGGTTGTATCATGAGCGATCAGTTTATGCAGGAAGTACAGGAAGAGGAGCATTCCATCGAGGATCTGGAGAGAAAGATCTCGCAGGGAACCGGCATCAGCGAGGCAGCGGCAGATGACATGATCCGCGCCAATGAGGAGGCGCAGGCCATTGAGGTGGATACATTGAAGGATACGGTTCTGGCGTACCAGAGACAGATTGAGGAATTGAAGGAGCTTTACGATAAGAATCGTGTGCTGGTGGACGAGATGCGCAAGATGAGCATTGAGACCACAAAGGGTGTGCAGGATGTGATGAAGGCATCGGCACAGGCGCTGTCGGATAACGGCAATGCGCTGCGTGATGTGGACTTTGGCAAGATGCAGGAGGATTCCAGAAAGAGCACCGAGGAGGCCTCGAAGAAGCTCGAAGAAAAGCTCACGGAGTCCATTGAGCAGTCTCAGCAGAAAATTGCCGATCTTCTGCAGCAGTCGGATGATTTTTCCCATAAAGAAAATGTACGGGTTTACCGCAATGTACAGGCGGCCGTGGAACAGCTTCTGAAGAAGCAGACCGAGGATCTCAAGGAGAAGCTGGATGAGGAGAAGCAGCCTTCCGGGGCAGCGGTAAACGGCGTTCAAATTGCAACACTTGTCGCTGTTCTGGCAGGGGTGATTCTGGAAGCTCTGCATGCCTTTGGTGTATTATCGATGTTCTTCGGATGATGCGGTAGATGATTCGTCATAATGGTAAGAAAACTGAATTCTGGTTTCTGACCGTATCTGCCGTTGTTCTATGCGTCGTGCTTTTCCTGTTCCCCAATTATGTTCCGTTTGGAAAAGGGGACGATAACATGTTTACCGTGTCCTTAAACGGAGAAGAGGTCGGTGTAACTGCTTCGAAAGAAGAGGCCAGAGAGTGCTTCCGGATGGCTCGCCGTGAGATTGCGCAGACCAGTGACACCCCGCTGTTTATCGATGCAAATCTGGAAATCACAGGAGAGCATGTCAACTGGGGGAAGACGGACAGCGAGCGCGATATTGTGGATCAGATGAAGATCATTCTTTCGAAGCATGAGCTTCTGACGCTGCAGCATTGCTATTCCGTGAAGATCGGTGAGTACATCTTCAACATGGCCTCTGCGGACGACATCAAGTCACTTCTGAATGAGGTTCTGGAGCAATATGATCCGGAACGGGATTATATTGTTCGTGTACGGACAGATACAGAGCGCGAGGTGAATGCGCTGACCTATGAGGTCCTGACGACCAGTGAACAGGCGAAGCAGGAGGAAAAGCAGAATCAGCTTCCGGCAGCCGGCATTGAACAGGCTTTTTCCAGACTGTTTGAGGATGTAAAGCCTGCGGTCGGCAAGGATTTTGAAGACTATATTCTGGGTCTCCAGAAGATCGATTTTGGCGAGAAAATAGAAATATCGGAGACCTACCTTCCGTCCAACCTGGTGGCATCTCTGGATGAAGCAAAGGCGGACGTGACGGGAGAGGTTGCCAAGGATGCAGTCTGTGAAGTGGAGGCAGGAGATACGCTTTCCGGCATTGCATCCAGGTACGGACTGACGACACAGGAGCTGATTGCGGTGAACAATCTTTCCGGTGAGGATGCTGTTATACGCCCCGGGGATGTTCTGAGTGTCAAGGTGGCAGAGCCGAAGCTGACGGTGCTGTATACCAATCAGGAATACTACGAGGAAGATTATAAGGCGGATACCATTTATAAGGAAAACAGCGAATGGTACACGAACAAGTCGCAGGTGATCCAGACGGGAAGTCCCGGACACCGGCGCGTCATTGCTCTGGTGAATTATCGGGACGATGCTGTACAGAGCCGTGAAATTGTGAAGCAGGAAACCACGGTGGAGGCGGTTCCGGAGATCATTGAGGTCGGGACCAAGAATCCGCCGACCTATATCTGGCCGGTATATGGACGGCTTTCTTCCGGATTCGGAGGACGTAAGGCACCGAAGGCGGGGGCAAGTACCTATCATAAAGGAATTGATATCGCAGTTGCGACAGGAACCTCTGTCATGGCAACGAGCGGCGGAAAGGTGACCGCTGCCGGCTGGCAGTCCGGATACGGATATGTGGTTTATATTGATCACGGCGGCGGAGTTACTTCACGGTACGGACACCTCTCCAAGGCTCTGGTGAAGGTCGGACAGTCGGTATCACAGGGCGATGTGATTGCGCGTTCGGGAAATACGGGCAACAGCACCGGGCCGCATCTGCATTTTGAGATTCGGGTGAACGGAAACGCCGTGAATCCGCTCAGCTATTTGAACTGAGCGGGGTCACGAATGGCTGAAATATGGGGATTGCTTGACGGAAGGCCGGATGGGGAGTATCCTTATACGGCGTTGTGCCTGCTTGTTCCGCATGCGATTTTTTACGTATTTCAGGATTCGGGCGGAAGAGACAGTAATCATTTATGAAGAAGAAAGGCACGGAGCCTTGTGCTTCCGAGAGCCTGTTTAGGAGAACGGTGCATGCTGCATTACGTTGTGAAAGGCGGGACGCCTCTTTGCGGAGAGGTTGAGATCGGGGGAGCGAAGAACGCTGCTCTTGCGATTGTTGCGGCCTCTATCATGGCAGATGAGCCTGTTACAATTGAAAATGTTCCGGATGTGTCGGATATTCGCGCTATCACCGGAGCGATTGCGGAGATCGGCGGTGTTGTAGAGCATCCGGATCCGCATACCTATGTAATCAACGGCGCCTTCATTAAGGATGAGCCGGTGGATACGGAGGCTGTTCGTAAGATTCGCGGGTCATACTATCTGATCGGCGCGCTTCTTGGCAAGTACAAGAAGGCGGAGGTGGCGCTTCCGGGCGGCTGTAATATCGGACTGCGTCCGATTGATCAGCACATCAAGGGGTTCCGCGCGCTTGGAGCCGATGTTCGGGTGGCATCTCCCGGCATGGTGGTTGCGAAGGCAGACGAGCTGCTCGGAAGCCATATCTATATGGATGTGGTATCTGTGGGGGCAACCATTAACGTGGTCATGGCAGCAGCGCTTGCCAGGGGCAATACCATCATTGAGAATGCGGCGAAGGAGCCTCATGTTGTGGATCTTGCCAACTTCCTCAACAGCATGGGAGCCCGCATCAAGGGTGCCGGTACCGATGTCATCCGTATCAAGGGTGTGGAGAAGCTGCATGGGACCACGTATTCCATCATTCCGGATCAGATTGAAGCAGGAACCTATATGTACGCCGCTGCTGCGACGCATGGAGATGTCACGATTACCAATGTCATTCCGAAGCATCTGGAGTCTCTGACAGCCAAGCTCCTTGAGATCGGCTGCGAGATTATCGAATCCGATGATTCTGTCAGAGTTGTGGCGAAGAGAAGACTGGATCACACGAATGTAAAGACGCTTCCTTATCCGGGCTACCCTACGGACATGCAGCCTCAGATCAGCGTCCTTCTTGGTCTCTCCAACGGGACCAGCATTGTGACAGAGAGCATTTTTGAGAACCGCTTTAAGTATGTGGATGAGCTGACGAAGATGGGGGCCTCCATCCGCGTAGAGGGCAACACTGCCATCATCGACGGAGTGGCATCCTACAGCGGTGCCAATCTGAATGCGCCGGATCTTCGTGCCGGAGCTGCGCTGGTTGCGGCGGCGCTTGCCGCAAACGGCTACTCGGAGATTTACGACATTCATTACATTGAACGCGGATACGAGCGGTTTCCGGAAAAGCTTCGCGCACTGGGGGCCTGCATTGCCAAGGTGGATTCCGCGGATGAAGAGCGAAGAGCGGTCAATGAATTCAATCTGCGGATTGTCGGATAATGCCTGGGCGCTTTACAAGTGTGCAGACGGCTGTTACAATAATCCGTGCAACTGAATACCAATATTTGCTGAATGTTTTTCAGGGCAGGGTGCAATTCCCTACTGGCGGTACAGTCCGCGACCCTGCGGCGTCAGAAGCTGACGGTGCAGGCTGATTCGGTGCAAGTCCGAAACCAACAGTACAGTCTGGATGGAAGAAGAATGATCAGGCAAGATGAGAGAAGGAAGCTCCGGATGAATCGGAGATGCCTTCGAAATCGATCTGTGAATGTACTGCCCTGTGTCCTCTGAGAAGAAGGACGCAGGGCTTTTTTCTGTCAGAAGCCGGAAGAAGCCGGGAAACCGGAACAGGCATCGGACAGGCTGCGTTCATGGACTCACCTTTCTGAACCGATGAAAAACCAGCAGGAGAGCCGCGGAGAATGCGGCAGAAAGGAAGAACCATGACAGAACTCAGAGCAGAAAACACAGTAAAACGAAATGAGGGAACAGCAGGAAAGGCAGGAAGCGGATCGAAGGACCGCGTACGTGTCATTACGGTAACCGGCGTTTTGTCTGCAGTTGCATTTCTTCTGCAGCTGATTGAGATTCCGCTCCCGATGCTGATGCCGACGTTCATCAAATTTGATTTCTCAGATCTTCCCGCACTGATCGGAAGCTTTGCGCTGGGACCGGTCTGCGGCATTGTGATTGAGCTGATCAAGAATGTGCTTCATGCACTTCTTGCAACAGGCTCCTTTGGCGTAGGAGAGCTTTCCAACTTTGTCCTCGGAGCTGTTTTTGTCGGTGTTGCAGGCTACATTTACCGCAGAAGCCGTTCGAAGAAGGGAGCATTGATCGCATCGCTGGCAGGAGCCATTGTCATGGCGGCAATCTCCTTCCCGTCCAACCTGTTTATCGTTTATCCGGTGTATTATCAGTTCATGCCGGAGGAGACGATTCTGGCAGCGTATCAGACGATTCTTCCCGGAATGAAGAGCGTCGCGCAGAGTCTTCTTGTGTTCAACGTGCCCTTTACCTTCGTCAAGGGAATTCTGGATGTTGTCATTACCTTTGCAGTTTACAAGAAGATTTCTCCCATCCTCAAGGGAAATGACTGAGTGATTTTCCGGCAGCCGGAAGGTGGTAAACGGGAAGCAGAAAGTGTATGATAAAGACCGTCGAAGCGACAGCTCCGGCGGTCTTTGCTTACTGCGAAGTCGGAAGAAACAGTAAGATTCTTGCTTAGGAAATGAGGAAGCATATGCAGCATTACGATTCATTTTCCGCAGAGGAAACCTATGATATCGGAAGAGCGCTTGCCGAAAAGGCGGTCCCGGGAGAAATCTATGCACTTTCCGGAGATCTTGGTGTGGGAAAGACGGTTTTCACCAAGGGCTTTGCGGCAGGACTCGGGATTACGGAGCCGGTGAACAGTCCGACCTTTACCATTTTGCAGGTTTACGAGGGAGGAAGGCTGCCGCTCTATCATTTTGACGTGTACCGCATCGAGGAGCCGGAGGAAATGGAAGAGGTCGGGCTCGATGATTATCTGTTCGGAAAAGGCGTCTGTCTGATCGAATGGGCGGAGCAGATTGCGGAATGTCTGCCGGAAACGACAAAGATCATACGGATTCGGAAGGACCTCGCAAGAGGACTGGACTATCGCAGTGTTGACGTGGACGAAAGCGCGGAAGGGCTGACAGAAGGATCGAAGGACAGGAGATAACAGTGAAGATTTTAGCAATTGAGGCTTCCGGATTGACGGCCGGTTGCGCCGTTGCCTGTGACGGGAAGCTGATTGGAGATTACAACATACAGTATCAGAAAACACACTCGCAGACGTTGGTTCCCATGCTGGATGAGCTGAAGCGCATGACGGAGCTGGATCTTTCCACACTGGATGCGATTGCGATTACGGAAGGGCCGGGAAGCTTTACGGGACTTCGGATCGGTGCGGCGACGGCAAAGGGCATCGCACTGGTTCTGGACAAGCCGATTCTGCCGGTTCCTACGGTGGACAGCCTTGCGTTTAATTTGTTCGGAACGCAGGATCTGGTGTGCCCCATTATGGATGCAAGGAGGCACCAGGTTTACACCGGCATTTATGAAGAACGGGACAAGCCGGTTCGCCTTCGGGAGCAGTGTGCGGTTTCTGTGGAGGAGCTTGCACAGGATCTGAACGAGCGGGGAAGAGAGGTGATTTTCCTCGGGGACGGGGTTCCGGTTTATCAGAGCGTACTGGACGAGCTTCTGAAGGTACCGCACCGTTATGCACCGGGGCATCTTGCCATGCAGCGCGCAGCGTCAACGGCTGTTCTTGCTGAGCTTTTGTACGAGGAGCAGGGAGAGCGGTGCCTCGTTTCTTCCGATGACTTCCGTCCGGAATATCTGCGGAAATCACAGGCAGAGCGCCAGAAGGAGGAAGCGCAGCAGCAGGGCAGAATGGCATCGCTTGCTGCCGGAAGGCTGATTCGGGACCTGGAGGCGGAAGGCAGGAAGTCAGAGAGGTAGTTTCGAGAATTGGAAGATAAGATTTGTATTCGCCGTATGACGGAGGAAGACATTCCGCAGGCAGTGGAAATTGAGAAGCTGTGCTTTTCGGAGCCATGGACCGAAGGCTCCTATCGCAGCTGTTTTCTCAGAGACGGCACGCAGAGCTGGTTTTATGCGGCGGTACGGGAGGATTGTCCGGAGGAGCTGCTTGGAATCATCGGATTGTCCCGGATGGGCGATGACGGAGAGATTGCCAATGTGGCGGTCCGGCCGCAGCACCGCAGGAAGGGAATCGCGAGAATGCTCCTGGAGAAAGCACTGGCGGACGGAAGCAGCTGCCTGGGCCTGCACGATTTTACCTTGGAGGTTCGCGCCGGGAACGATGCGGCCATCCGGCTGTATGAATCAGAAGGCTTCCGGATAGAGGGCGTAAGGCCTCGGTTTTACCGGGATCCGGAGGAGGATGCGAAGATCATGTGGAGACGAAAGGAATGATGCCGCGCGGAGGTTTTTATGATTGATGTTTGTCTGCTTGGAACCGGAGGAATGATGCCGCTGCCGTATCGGTGGCTGACATCGCTGCTGGTTCGTTATAACGGGAAGAGCATTCTTCTCGACTGCGGTGAGGGCACGCAGATTGCACTGAAGAAAAAGGGCTGGAGTCCGAATCCGATTTCGCTCATTCTGATCACTCATTTTCATGCGGATCACATCGCGGGGCTTCCCGGGATGCTTCTTTCGATGGGAAACAGTGACCGGAGAGAGCCGGTGATGATTGTCGGTCCGAAGGGCCTCTCCCGGGTCATTGAGAGTCTTCGTGTCATTGCACCGGAGCTTCCGTTTGAAATTGTCTGCAGGGAGCTGACCGAGGATACGGAGACCTTTGAGCTTCCGGGCGAAAAGGATCTGCACATCCGTGCCTTTCGTGTGAATCACAGGGTTCCCTGCTATGGCTACAGCTTCGTGCTCGACCGCGCCGGCAAATTCGATGCGGAGGCGGCAAGGGAACAAGAGATTCCGATCATGTTCTGGTCGAGACTTCAGAAAGGCGAAATCATCGAAGAGGATGGAAGAAAATATGTGCCGGATATGGTGATGGGGCCTGCCAGAAAGGGCTTGAAGATCACCTATACGACGGACTCCCGTCCCTGCGACAATATCACCGAGGCCGCCAGAGGCGCAGACCTGTTTATCTGCGAAGGCATGTACGGAGAGGATGACAAGCTCTCCAAGGCCAAGGAAAAGAAGCACATGACCATGCGGGAGGCGGCAAGGATTGCGGCGGCGGCGCAGCCTTCGCAGATGTGGCTTACGCATTACAGTCCGTCGGAGATGCGGCCGCAGGAGTTCCAGAGTGATCTCCGGAAGATCTTTGCGAGAACGGTCTGTGCCAGGGACGGAAGGAATCTGACACTGAACTTTGAAGAGGAAGAGGGAACCCGTAGCGAGGCATAAAGATGGAAAAAGACATTACGATTCTGGGAATTGAGTCCAGCTGTGATGAAACGGCTGCGGCGGTTGTGGTAAACGGAAGAACGGTTTTGTCCAATGAGATTTCTTCCCAGATAGACATACATACCCTGTACGGAGGAGTGGTGCCGGAAATAGCCTCCAGAAAGCACGTGGAGCGTGTGAATCAGGTGATCCGTGAGGCACTCCGGAAGGCAGACCGGAAGCTCTCGGATCTGGATGCAATTGCGGTGACCTATGGTCCGGGACTGGTAGGAGCGCTCCTTGTCGGAGTGTCGGAAGCAAAGGCAATCAGCTTTGCGAGCGGAATTCCGCTTGTCGGGGTGCATCACATCGAGGGACATATCAGCGCAAATTATATTGCAGCTCCGGAGCTTGAGCCGCCGTTTCTGTGCCTGGTGGTTTCCGGCGGTCATACACATCTTGTGATTGTCAGGGATTACGGCGAGTATGAGATCCTTGGCCGCACGATGGATGACGCAGCAGGAGAAGCCTTTGACAAGGTGGCAAGAGCGGTAGGCCTTGGTTACCCGGGAGGCCCCAAGATCGACCGGGCTGCCAGGGAGGGAAATCCGGACGCAATCCATTTCCCGCGCGGAAAGGTGTCAGATTCTGCCTTTGATTTCAGCTTCAGCGGCCTGAAATCTGCAGTTCTGAATTACCTGAATACCGAGGAAATGGCAGGACGCAGCATCTGCGTTCCGGATGTTGCAGCATCCTTCCAGAAATCGGTTGTGGAGGTTCTGGTGGGACATGCCATGGCTGCGGCAAGGGAATATCATTGCAGCCGCTTTGCACTGGCAGGAGGCGTTGCCTCCAACAGCGCGCTTCGGGCTGCGGCAAAGGAAGCCTGCGAAGAGAACGGAATTACGTTTTACTGCCCGCCGCCGATTCTGTGCACCGACAATGCGGCCATGATCGCATGTGCAGGCTACTATGACTATCTGCACGGAAAGCGGAGCGGGCTTGATCTGAATGCGGTTCCGAATCTTGCACTCGGAGATGCATGATCCCGGATTTTCTTCGCATATCTTTGGGAGGGTGGAGCAAGATGACAGAGCAGAATGAACTGGCTCGCTGCACGGCAGTACTGCTGGCAGCAGGAAAAGGAACCAGACTCGGCGGAGATCTGCCGAAGCAGTACCGGGATATTGCAGGACTTCCTCTTGCCGCAAGATCGCTGGAGGCACTGGCGTCCAGTGAGATTATTTCAGATATCGTCATGGTGATTCCGGAGGGAGATGAAGAGTACATCCGGGAGCATATTTTTCCTGTGGTTCCGGAGGCTGCGAGGAAGGTGCGTGCCTTTGCAAACGGTGGTGCGGAACGCTATCACTCGGTTGCAAACGGATTGGAAGCCATCTCCTGGCCCTGCAGCTATGTGTTTATTCATGACGGCGCAAGGCCGTTTATTGATCATGCATCGCTGGAGCGGCTGTATGAGGCAGTCCGGGAATGCGGCGCTGCGGTAGCCGGCATGCCGAGCAAGGACACGGTCAAGATGGCGGGAGAAGACGGATATGTGGCCTCCACGCCGGACCGGAGCCATGTGTGGATCATTCAGACGCCGCAGGTGTTTGAGAAAAATCTGATTACCGAGGCCTACAGGGAAATGCTGCAAAAGCTTCCGGAGCTGCAGGCACAGGGCATTCACATCACAGACGATGCCATGGTCGCAGAACAGATGAAGAAGACCAGTATCCGCCTTGTGGAAGCATCCTATCGCAACATCAAGATCACGACACCGGAGGACATTGCGGTTGCGGAGGCCTTTCTGAATTAAGAGAGCTGATTTTGAAAGGAAGGGAACAATGTCTTTTGTCCATTTGCATTCACATACGGAATATTCTCTTCTGGATGGCTCCAACAAGGTCCGCGCCTATGCGGAACGCGTGAAGGAGCTTGGCATGAACGCGGCCGCGATTACAGACCATGGCAACATGTATGGCGTGATCGAGTTCTATCTGGCCTGTCAGGATGCGGGAATCAAGCCGATCATCGGATGTGAAGTCTATGTGGTGCCCGGTTCACGCTTTGATCGTGAAATCGGAGATCATTCGGAGCGTTATTATCACCTGATCCTTCTTGCAGAAAACGAGACGGGATATCAGAACTTATCCAAAATTGTCAGCCGTTCCTTTACGGAAGGCTATTATTATAAGCCACGGGTCGACAAGGAGCTTTTGCGTGAATTCCATGAGGGAATCATCTGCTCCTCGGCGTGCCTTGCGGGCGAGGTTGCAAGAGACCTTGTGCGCGGTGACAAGGAGGCGGCAGAGAAGGCAGCACTGGAATACCAGGATATTTTCGGAAAGGGGAATTTCTTCCTGGAGCTGCAGGATCACGGCTATCCGGACCAGCAGACTGCCATTGCAGGGATCCTTGAGATGTCGAGGAAGCTGGATATTCCGATGATTGCGACCAATGACTGCCATTATACGTTTGCAGATGACGCGCAGGCACACGATGTTCTTCTCTGTATTCAGACAGGCAAAAAGGTCAGCGATGAGAACCGGATGCGCTATCCGGGCGGACAGTTCTATATCAAGAGCGAGGAAGAGATGAGAGAGCTCTTCCCATACGCACAGGAAGCTCTGGACAATACGCAGAAAATTGCGGATCGCTGCAATGTCACCATTGAATTCGGCAAAACGAAGCTGCCGCACTTCTCGGTGCCGGAAGGGTATGATTCTTGGACATACCTGAACAAGCTTTGTGACGACGGCTTTGTGCGTAACTATCCGGACGATGACGGAACGGTAAGAAAACGGCTCGATTATGAGCTCTCTGTCATCCGGAAAATGGGATATGTCGACTACTTCCTGATTGTCTGGGATTACATCAACTGGTCGAGAGAGCATGGAATTGCGGTGGGACCGGGAAGAGGCTCCGCGGCGGGCTCTGTGGTATCCTACTGCACCGGCATCACGCAGCTTGACCCGATCCGGTACTCGCTGCTGTTCGAGCGCTTTCTGAATCCGGAGCGCGTATCCATGCCCGATATTGACGTGGACTTCAGCTTCGAGAGAAGACAGGAAGTCATCGATTATGTCACACGTAAGTATGGCAAGGATCAGGTGGTGCAGATCATCACCTTCGGAACCATGGCAGCCCGTGGCGTCATTCGCGATGTCGGACGCGCGATGGATCTTCCGTACAGCTTCTGCGATACGGTCTCCAAGATGGTCCCGAATGAACTGAATATCACGCTGGATAAGGCACTGAAGGAAAATCCGGATCTGAAAAAGGCTTATGACAGTGACGAAAGAGTGCATGAGCTGATTGAGATGTCGAGAAAGCTGGAGGGACTGCCGAGGCATACCTCTGTGCATGCCGCAGGTGTAGTGATCTGTTCGGAGCCGGCGGAGGATCTGATTCCGTTGTCCCGTGCAGCCGATGGCTCCATCACCACACAGTTCACGATGACAAGAGTGGAGCAGCTTGGCCTTCTGAAGATGGATTTTCTGGGCCTTCGCACGCTCACGGTCATTCAGAATGCGGTGGAGATGGCAAACCGCTCCATCAGGGAGGCAGGCGGCACCTACCCTTCTTATGAACCGATGGTCGGGAAGGAGAAAATCACGCAGAATCCGGCAGGGACAGTCATTGACATCGACCGGGTTGATTACAACGACAGGAGGGTATTCACCTACCTTTCGACGGGAAAAACCGAAGGTGTGTTTCAGCTGGAATCCGGCGGAATGCAGAGCTTTATGAAACGCCTGCAGCCGGAAAGCCTGGAGGATGTCATCGCCGGAATTGCTCTGTACCGTCCGGGCCCGATGGATTTTATTCCGAAATACATTGCAGGCAAACAGAATGCCGGAAGCGTTACCTATGATGCGAAGGAGCTGGTACCCATTCTGGAGCCGACATACGGATGCATTGTCTACCAGGAGCAGGTCATGCAGATCGTGCAGGAGCTCGGCGGCTATTCCCTTGGCCGCGCCGATCTGGTCCGCCGCGCCATGAGTAAGAAGAAAACGCATGTCATGGAAGAGGAACGGCATAACTTCGTGGAAGGAAATGCAAAGGAGCAGGTGCCGGGATGTGTCTCGAAGGGAATTCCAAAGGAGACGGCGAATCACATCTATGACACGATGATTGATTTTGCCAAATATGCGTTTAACAAATCCCACGCAGCCTGCTATGCCATTGTGACCTATCAGACCGCGTGGCTGAAGTATTATTATCCGACGGAATTCATGGCAGCACTCTTAACCTCTGTCATTGATTTTCCTGCAAAGGTGGCCGGCTACATTCTGGCCTGCAGGGACATGCACATTAAGCTTTTGCCGCCGGACATCAATGAAGGCGTTGCCGGCTTCTCGGTTGCGGGCGGTGCCATCCGGTATTCGCTGACTGCAATCAAGGGCGTGGGAGAGCCTGTGATTCAGGCGATTGTCCGGGAACGGGAGGCGAACGGAAAATTCCGCGATCTGCAGGACTTCATCGGACGCACGACCGGCCTTGCCGTCAACCGCCGTGTCGTGGAAAGCCTGATCAAGTCCGGTGCATTCGACTGCTTCGGCGTAACCAGGAAGCAGATGATGAGCGTTTACATCCGCATGATGGAAGAGCAGGCAAACGCAGCGAAGAACAATATGGCAGGTCAGATGAGCCTGTTCGATATTGTGCCGGAGGAGGCGAAGAAGGAGTTTCGGATTTCCTATCCGGATGTCGGCGAATATGATAAACAGATGAAGCTTGCCTTTGAAAAGGAGGTCCTTGGCATTTATGTCAGCGGACATCCTCTGGAGGATTATGCAGGGCTGTGGAAGGCACATGCGGGGGCAAGGGCCGCAGACTTCTATCTGGACGAAGAGACCGGAAGTTCAAAGGTGACGGATAACCAGGACGTGACGGCAGGCGGAATGATCACGGAGGTTAAGCTCAAGTATACGAAGAACAATCAGGTGATGGCCTTTGTGACACTGGAGGATCTGACCGGGAGCATGGAGGTCATTGTGTTTCCGAAAACCTATGAAACGTATGTCGATGTTCTGAAGGAGGACGCCAAGGTTTTCATTCAGGGACGCGTGTCACAGGAGGAAGACAGGGACTCCAAGCTGATCGCAAGAAGCGTGGTTTCGTTTGATGCTATGCCCAGGGAGATCTGGGTTCGTTTTGCAGATGAAATGGCTTACACATCCGGCGGGGCGGATCTGATGTCGATCGTGGACCGCTTCGGCGGAAGGGATCAGGTGGTAATCTATATCGAAAGCATCCGTGCCATGAAAAAGCTTCCGCCGGGGCAGGGAATCCGTGCGGATGAGGAGTCGTTGAAGCTGTTAAAGGAAAAATTCGGAGACAGGAATGTCACGATCCGGTGACGGAAGAGCCTGCAATTGCATGAGAGAACAAACATGAGTATGATAGAAGTAACTGCTTCGCAACAGAGGAACAAGGACAGCTGTGGATGAATGGCAGTATCGGAGGACATACAATGGCTGAGAATAAAGTGAAAACAATCGGCATTCTTACCAGCGGCGGTGATGCTCCCGGCATGAACGCGGCAATTCGTGCCTGCGTGCGCAAGGGAATTCAGAACGGCCTTACGATCAAGGGAATTGAGCGCGGATATTCGGGCCTGCTGCAGGAAGAAATCATAGATATGGATAAGCACAGCGTATCGGATATCATCCAGAGAGGCGGAACCATTCTCGGGACAGCAAGATGCGAAGAGATGCGCACAAAGGAAGGACAGGAGGAAGCGGCCCGGATCTGCAGAAAGCACGGGATCGACGGACTGGTTGTCATCGGAGGAGACGGCTCCTACCGCGGCGCCCTTGCACTGTCCCGCCTTGGTATCAATGCGATCGGCCTGCCAGGAACCATTGACCTCGACATCGCATGTACGGACTATACCATCGGCTTTGACACTGCCATCAATACAGCGATGCAGGCGATCGATAAGGTCCGTGATACCTCTTCCTCTCATGAGCGCTGCAGCATCATCGAGGTTATGGGGCGAAACGCCGGCTACATTGCACTCTGGTGCGGCATTGCAAACGGCGCAGAGGATATTCTCCTTCCGGAGAAATATGATTACGACGAGCAGAAGATCGTAGACAACATCATCAACAACCGCAAGCATGGCAAGAAGCATCACATCATCATCAACGCCGAAGGAATCGGGCATTCGACCTCCATGGCGCGCCGGATCGAGGCAGCTACCGGCATTGAGACCCGCGCAACCATTCTGGGCTACATGCAGCGCGGCGGATCACCGACCTGTAAGGATCGTTACTACGCTTCCATTATGGGGGCCTATGCGGCAGATATTGTGGCAGCAGGAAAGAGAGACCGGATTGTTGCATGCCGGGACGGAAAGTTTGTGGATGTGGACATCGAAGAAGCTCTGGCAATGACCAAGAGCATTCCGGAGTATCAGTACGAAATCAGCCAGGCTCTGTCCCGCTGATTTCGACACCAGGGAAATACAACAGGTATCAAATGGAAGAGATTACATCCGCTTCAAACAGCAGAGTCAGAAGACTGGTACTGCTCCGGCAGAAAGCAAAGGAACGCCGGCAGTCTCAGTCTTTTGTTATAGAAGGCGAACGGCTTGTTCTGGATGCTCCCGCGGAGCAGCTGGAAGAGGTCTATATCACGAGAGCAGCCTTGGATCGAGTCGGAGAGAGGATAAAACCTCTGGAAGGGAAGCTGATCCTTTTGTCGGAGGATGCGATGGCAAAGGCAGCAGACACCATCTCTCCGCAGGGAATCCTTGCCGTAGCCAGACAGCCGCAGTACATTCTGCAGGATCTCCTGGGAAACCGCGCTTTGCAGGGGGGCAGGAAGCCGCCGCTTTTGCTGATTCTGGAGGATATCCAGGATCCCGGAAATCTTGGCACCATGTTCCGGACGGCAGAGGCTGCAGGCGTAACCGGAATCCTGATGAGCCGGGGCACGGTGGACGTCTTCAATCCAAAGACGGTCCGCTCGACGATGAGCTCTGTTTTCCGGATGCCGTTTGTCGTCACGGAAGATTTTCACGGAGCGCTTCGGGAGCTTCAGGAGAAGGGAATCCGGCTTTATGCTGCCTGCCTGCAGGAGAGCCGCTCCTATGACAGGGAGACTTATCTTGGCTCCTGCGGCTTTCTCATCGGAAACGAAGGAAACGGACTTACGGAGGAGACTATCCGGCTCGCCGATGCAAGGATCCATATCCCGATGGAAGGGAGCATCGAATCGCTGAATGCAGCGATGAGTGCCGGAATTCTGATGTATGAGGCCCTGCGCCAGCGGCACCTGCAATAGCGGGAGCCGGAGGTGCATTCACATAATTACAGAAAGGAAGGCAGAATATGGCAATTCAGACGATCGGATTTATCGGACTTGGAAACATGGCAAAGGCCATCATCGGCGGAATTCTGAAGAATGAGCTGGTGAAGCCGGAGAATATCATAGGCTCTTCGGCAACACAGGAGACGATGCAGGCGGCTGCAGACCGGTTTGGAATCTGCACGGAGCGCTCGAACAAGGAGGTTGCCCGCAGGGCGGATCTCCTGGTGCTTGCGGTAAAGCCGGGCATTCTCCCGGTTGTGATTGAAGAAATCCGGGATGTTGTGGATGACAGAAAGCTGGTTTTGTCTGTAGCTGCAGGCAAGACGACGAAATGGCTGTCCGCACAGTTTGAGCATCCGGTAAAAATAATCCGCTGCATGCCAAACACACCCGCCCTGGTGCAGGAGGGATGCTCTGCCGTGTGCCGGAGCTCTGCAGTATCGGAAGAAGAGCTGAACGAAGTCCTTCAGATTGTCTCCAGCTTCGGACTTGCCGAGGTTGTAAACGAGAGCCTGATGGATACTGTAGGAGCAGTCAGCGGCGCATCTCCTGCGTATGCCTTTATGTTCATGGAGGCACTGGCAGATGCCGGTGTTAAGGGCGGCATGCCGCGCAAACAGGCTTACCGCTTTGCGGCGCAGACTCTTCTTGGAAGTGCGAAGCTTCTTCTGGAAACCGGGAAGCATCCGGGCGAGCTGAAGGATATGGTCTGCTCACCGGGCGGAACGACCATCGAAGGACTGGAGGCCCTGGAAAAGGACGGCTTCCGGGCAGCCGTGATGGATGCAATTGACGCCTGCATACAGAAATCGAAAATGCTATAATCACAACGGAATATTTTTACAAAGAGAGTTCCAAGCTGGATCGGCCGCGGACTGCGGCAGAAGGAGGACGTTATGCCCGTATTTCTTGTTATTCTGATTATTATCGCTGTCATTCTGATCTGTGTAAATATTCGCATTGTCCCGCAGGGCTATGTGTTTGTCATTGAACACCTCGGACGCTACAAGACCTCGTGGCAGGCTGGCCTCCATGTGAAGGTGCCGTTTCTGGAGCGCGTGGCGAAGACCATCAGCCTGAAGGAGCAGGTGCTGGATTTCCCTCCGCAGCCGGTAATCACGAAGGATAACGTCACCATGCAGATCGACTCCGTTGTTTTCATGAAGGTGTTTGATCCGAGTCTTTATACCTACGGTGTGGAGAATCCGATTGCGGGTCTTCAGAATCTTTCTGCGACGACGCTCCGCAATATCATCGGTGACATGGAGCTCGACCAGACGCTGACCAGCCGCGAGACCATCAATGGCAAGATGCAGGCCATTCTGGATGAAGCGACCGATCAGTGGGGCATCAAGGTGACCCGTGTGGAGATCAAGAACATCCAGCCGCCGAAGGAAATCGAGGAGGTCATGACCAAGCAGATGCGTGCAGAGCGTGAGCGCCGTCAGACCGTTCTTGAGGCACAGGCACATCAGGAAGCCGTTGTTTCCCGCGCAGAGGGTGACAAGAAGGCCAAGATTCTTGCTGCAGAGGCAGAGCGTGACGCACAGATCGCACTGGCAGAAGGTAAGGCGAAGTCCATTGAGCTCGTATATCAGGCAGAGGCAGAAGGCCTGGAGGCACTGAAGAATGCGAATGTATCGGAGTCGGTTCTTCGTCTGAAGGGAATTGAAGCCCTGAAGGATGTTTCCGATGGCCGTGCCACCAAGATTTATATGCCTTCCGACATCGCAGGAATGGTTTCCTCGCTTGGACTGGCCGGAGAGGCTCTTGGAATCGGAGATGCTTTGAAGATTGACAAGAGCGCGAAGAAGAAGCCGGTTCCTGCAGCAGATCCCTGCATCAAGCCGCAGACAAGCGAGGGCGGCCGTGAGGCAGCGGCAGCTACGCAGGCAATCAATGCGGATGTCGAGGGACAGGGACAGCAGGAAGAGGACTGAGTCCATTTGCGGAAGGGAAGAAATGAATGAACGAGAATTTTAAAGGAAGAGATTTCTTAAAGCTCCTGGACTATTCCGGACAGGAGATCGCAAGGCTGACGGACCTTGCCGCTTACTTCAAAGAGAAGAAGCAAAAGGGCGAGGCAGTGGACCGGCTTCGCGGCAGAAACATTGCATTGATTTTCGAAAAGACAAGTACTAGAACACGCTGTGCATTTGAGGTTGCCGCGCATGATCTTGGCATGGGAACCACCTATCTGGATCCGTCCGGCTCCCAGATCGGCAAGAAGGAATCCATTGCGGATACGGCCAGAGTTCTCTCCGGCATGTTCGACGGAATTGAGTATCGCGGATTCGGCCAGAATGTCGTCGAAGAGCTTGCGAAATATTCAAAGGTTCCTGTCTGGAACGGACTTACCAATGAATTTCACCCGACGCAGATGCTTGCGGATCTGCTGACAATCCGGGAGCATTTCGGAAGAGTGCAGGGCATCCGCCTGTCGTATTTCGGCGATGCAAGATACAACACCGGGAATTCCTTGATGGTGCTGGGAGCCAAGGTGGGCATGCATGTTACACTTTGCTCCAACCCGAAATATTTTCCGGATCCGGAGCTTGTAAGGACCTGTGAGGAGCTCGCAAAGGAAAGCGGAGGAAGCATTACGCTGACGGATGACGCGAAGAAGGCAGCGGAAGGCGCGGATGTTTTCTATACCGATGTCTGGGTATCGATGGGAGAGCCGGACGAGGTGTGGGAAGAGCGAATCCGCGATCTGACACCATACCGGATCACATCGGAGCTGATGGAGCACGGAAGTGCAGACTGTGTCTTCATGCACTGCCTGCCAGCCTTTCATGACAGGAAGACCGGAATCGGCGAGAAGATTTATGAGAAGTACGGTCTGACCGAAATGGAGGTTACGGACGAGGTATTTGAATCCGGGCGATCTGTCGTATTCCAGGAAGCGGAGAACCGGATGCATACCATCAAAGCGGTCATGGCTGCAACGCTTGGATATGAAGAGTAACGCCGTGCATAACAGGAATGATCAGGCATGAAGCAGAATACAAAGGAACAGGTGCTCAAGGCACTGTCGGAGGCAGAAGAATTTCTTTCCGGGCAGGAGCTGAGCAACCTTCTTGGAGTCTCCCGCACAGCGGTGTGGAAGGCAATCGGCAAACTGAAGGAAGAAGGCTATGAGATTGAGGCGGTGACCAACAAGGGCTACCGCCTTGCTCATGATCAGGAGACGGACATTCTGAACCGGACGGAAATTGAAAAGCGGCTCACAACAATCTGGGCGGGACATCCTGTTTTCTGTAAGAAGGAGACCGGCTCCACGAATGATGACATCATGAAGCTTGCGGATGAAGGTGCCGCGCAGGGAACGCTGGTTGTGGCGGATCATCAGACGGCCGGAAAGGGAAGACGGGGACGTACTTGGATTTCTCCGGAGGGAGAGAACGTCTACATGAGCATTCTGCTTCGTCCTCATATTCCGGTTTCAGAGGCTCCGATGATGACGCTGATCATGGCACTTGCCGCCTATGAGGCGATGCAGGACCTTGACCTTCCGAAGAATCTTCGCTTCGGGATCAAGTGGCCGAATGATCTGGTTGTTTCCGTGAATGGCGGCCCGTATAAGAAATTTGTGGGAATCCTCACCGAGATGCGGCTGGAGGATGCGGAGATCAAGGATGTTACGATCGGCATCGGCCTGAATCTGAATCAGGAAGCGGTGAGTGAAGAGATTGCGGAAACGGCCACTACGCTGTACCTGGCAGCAGGAGAGAAGGTCAGCCGCGCTGCCGCAGCGGCATGCTGCTGGAATCATTTCGAGCCGGACTATGAAGAATACCTGGAGGCCGGCTCTCTGAAGCCGCTTCTTGCACGCTACAGCAGCGCACTTGTGAACATCGGACGCAAGGTACGGATTCTGGATCCGAAGGGCGAGTATACCGGAACCGCAAAAGCAGTAACCGAGGGCGGGGAGCTTGTGGTGACGCCGGATGACGGCGGAGAAGACCGGTGCATCGGGACCGGTGAAATTTCTGTCCGCGGCGTGATGGGATATGTATGAGAATATGACAGGAGAGAATTTTGGAACAGGAAGAAAAATACCGCATTGTTCTGTGCGGCTCCAATGCATACGATAAAAAATATTATTTTAACCCGCAGTTTGAAAAGCTTCCCGAGAATGTTCGGGAGGAGCTGCAGATTATGTGCGTACTGTTCACGGAGGAGGTCGGAGGTATTTTTACCATCAGCTTTACTCCGAACGGGAACGTTGTGATGGATACGCGGGCAGAGGAGGGAGATCTTCTCTATGATGAAATCGGAAGCGCACTTCTGATCAAAAAGCTCCGGCGTGAGAAGCAGGAGGTTTTCCAGTCTCTGGAAATCTATTACAGGGTGACCTTCCTGCATCAGAATCCTGCGGATCTTCTGGATGATTACGATGACGAAATGTAACAGGAAGGATGGAACTTCGATGGAATGGAAAATCCGGGATGTGGTGATTCCGAATCAGACCGTGCTCGGGCCGATGGCGGGAGTGACGGATCTTCCCTTCCGGCTTCTGTGCAGGGAGCAGGGAGCGGGACTGGTTGTCATGGAGATGATCAGTGCCAAGGCAATTACGTTTCACAATTATAAAACAGCGGAGCTGATGAAATCGGACCCGAAGGAGCGGCCGGTTTCCCTGCAGCTCTTCGGACACGAGCCGGAGGTCATGGCGGCGGCCGCCGAGATGATCGAGGAGCAGCCGTTTGATATTCTGGACATCAACATGGGGTGCCCGGTTCCGAAGATTGTCAACAATCAGGAGGGCTCTGCACTCATGAAGGATCCGGCCCTGATCGAGAAGCTAGTGGACGCCTGCGTGAAGCATACGTCGAGACCTGTGACGGTAAAACTTCGAACCGGCTATGATCATGCACACCAGAATGTGGTGGACTGTGCAAAGGCTGCGGAGGCAGGCGGAGCCTCCATGATTGCAGTACATGGCAGAACCCGTCCGCAGATGTATGCGGGAGAGGCGGACTGGAGTAAGATTGCAGAGGTTGTGCAGGCAGTATCGGTCCCCGTTGTCGGGAACGGAGATGTAACAGACGGACCGTCCGCGAAGAGAATGCTTGAGGAAACCGGGTGTACGGCGGTCATGATCGGACGCGCCTCGGAGGGGAATCCGTGGATTTTCCGCGAGGTGGTTCACTATCTGGAAACCGGTGAAGAAATGGAACGCCCGGGACACCGCGAGGTGATCCAGATGATTCTCCGGCACGCCGCGCTGATGAGGGAAATCAAGGGAGAACGCATCGGAATTCAGGAGATGCGCCACCACGCAGCCTGGTACCTTCAGGGCTTCCCGGGAGCGGCGAAGCTTCGGGTAAAAATCAATACCATGGCAACCTTTGCGGAGCTTGAGGATATGCTCCGGAAGGAATTCCCGTACGTCTGAAACAGGGTCTGAAACAGAAATTCTGACTCGTTTGACAGTGGGCGGGAATCTGAGTATAATGCAGTGCGTTATAATCTGCAGAGGCCTGTGATATATGGAAATCTGCAGAAATGTGCAGGTACTTCATCCTGCCGCGGAGGGAATCCTTTGCGGCCGGTCTTTTTTGTACCTGTTTCGCATTTTCCGGGGAAGGAACAACAAAGACATGGAAGAAAAGAAGAATATTTTAACGTATGCGGGTCTTAAGAAGTATGAGGATGAGCTTCACAGTCTGAAGGTGGAGCGGAGACAGGAAGTCGCTCAGAAGATTAAGGAAGCAATGGAGCAGGGAGACCTGTCCGAGAACGCCGAATACGATGCAGCCAAGGATGAGCAGCGCGATATTGAGGCAAGAATCGAAGAGCTTGAGAAGATTCTGAAGAATGTGGAAGTGGTTACCGGTGAGGATGTTGCACTGGACCGGATCAGCGTAGGCTGCAGGGTGAAGATTCATGATATTGAGTTCGATGAGGATCTTGATTACAGCATCGTCGGATCAACAGAGGCCAACAGCCTGGAGAACAAGATTTCCAACGAGTCTCCGGTCGGAAAGGCCCTGATGGGAGCAAAGGTCGGCGATGTCGTGAAGGTTGATACGATGGCGGGATCACTGTCCTATAAGATTCTCTCCATCGCTCCGAGCGAAGACTGATTCGCCGACTTTTTCAGGTAAGAGCAACTGCAGCACAGGTGCGGACGCACCGGCTGCCGCATTCGGCAAAACCGCCTTGGCGGATTTTGCCTCAGTGAGGTATAGATATGGCACAGAATCAGAACAACCAGAGTGCGCCCCAGCAGGACATCAGTCAGCTGGAAAAGGTAAGAAGAGAAAAGCTGGCACAGCTGCAGGCAGAAGGAAAGGATCCTTTTCAGATTACGAAATATGACCAGACACACCATACGAAGGAGATCCTGGATCATTTCGATGAGTTCGCAGGTGAGCTGGATGAGGAAGGAAATTATGTGAAGGAGCCCACGGAGGTTTCCATCGCAGGCCGCATGCTGTTCAAGCGCGTCATGGGAAAGGCATCCTTTGCCAATCTTCAGGATCGCGACGGCAGAATCCAGATTTATGTCTCCCGCAATGACTTGGGAGATGACGCCTATGCGGCGTTCAAGCGCCTGGACATCGGTGACATCATCGGCGTCAAGGGCTTCCCGTTCCGCACAAAGACCGGAGAGATTTCTGTCCATGCGAAGGAACTTGTCCTTCTTTCCAAGTCTCTGGAGCCGCTTCCGGAGAAGTTCCACGGATTGCAGGATACCGATATCCGTTATCGCCAGAGATATGTGGATCTCATCATGAATGAGGATGTCCGCGAGACCTTCAAGAAGAGATCTGCGATCATTAAGGAAATCCGTCGTTTCCTTGACGGCCGCGATTTCATGGAGGTGGAAACTCCGATGCTCGTTTCCAATGCGGGCGGCGCAGCGGCAAGACCGTTTGTGACCCATTACAACGCACTGGATGAGGATGTAAAGCTTCGCATTTCCCTGGAGCTGTACCTGAAGAGACTGATTGTCGGCGGTCTGGAACGCGTTTATGAGATCGGCCGTGTGTTCCGCAACGAGGGCGTGGATACCCGTCACAATCCGGAATTCACCCTGATGGAGCTGTATCAGGCATATACCGATTACAACGGCATGATGGAGTTGACAGAGTCCATGTTCCGTTACCTGGCAGAGAAGGTCTGCGGCTCTACGACCATTGTGTACGGAGACAAGGAAATTGACCTTGGAAAGCCGTTCCGCAGACTTACCATGGTGGAAGCCATCAAGGAAGAAACCGGAATTGACTTTGATCAGGTGCAGACGGACGAGGAAGCGAAGAAGCTGGCAGCTGAGCGTCATATTGAGTTCGAGGAACGTCATAAGAAGGGGGACATTGTAAATCTTTTCTTCGATGAGTACTGCGAAGATAAGATGATTCAGCCGACCTTTATCATGGATCATCCGATTGAGATCAGCCCGCTGACGAAGAAGAAGCCATCGGATCCTTCCAAGGTAGAGCGCTTCGAGCTGTACATCAACGGCTGGGAGATGTGCAACGCGTATTCCGAGCTGAACGATCCCATCGATCAGAGAGAGCGCTTTGCCGCACAGGATGCGCTTGCGGCAGCAGGCGATGAGGAAGCAAACCACACGGATGAAGATTTCCTGCATGCAATCGAGATCGGCCTGCCTCCGACCGGAGGCATCGGCTACGGCATCGACCGTCTGGTGATGCTGCTGACGAATTCCGCAGCCATCCGCGACGTTCTGCTGTTCCCGACAATGAAGACCCTGGATTCCGACAAGAAGGCTTCGAAGCCGGCAGCTCCTGCAGCCGCTTCCGCAGCAACCGCAAACAGCGCTTCTGCAGCTGAGAAGATTGATTTCTCCAACGTGAAGATCGAGCCGATCTTCCAGGAGATGGTTGATTTCGACACCTTTGCAAAGGCCGACTACCGTGCAGTGAAGATTCTTGCCTGCGAGGCGGTACCGAAGTCCAAGAAACTCCTGAAGTTTACATTGGATGACGGCGAGCGCAAGGACCGTGTGATCTTAAGCGGTATTCACGAGTACTATGAGCCGGAAGAACTGGTTGGAAAGACCGCGATTGCGATCGTAAATCTTCCGCCTAGAAAGATGATGGGCATCGATTCCGAAGGCATGCTGATTTCGGCAGTGCATGAGGAAGATGGCCACGAAGGCCTGAACCTGCTGATGGTAGATGACAGGATCCCGGCAGGCGCGAAACTGTATTGATCCGACCGAAAACTGACGGATTCAGACATGTGACGAGACGAAAATCATAGAGTACCTACTGAGGCACTTTCTTTAGAAGAGATTCTGGAGAAAGTGCCTTTTTTTGCCCTGCAAGATATCAATGATGTAAAAATATTGCACAAAAAATAATCCGGGTTATAATGAACTTGATGGAATAGACGGAGGTATCACAATGATTATTGAAATTAGAGCGAAAAATATATATGCATTTTTAGATGAAGTGCGATTCTCTATGAAGGCAGATATGCGGAATAAACGCTTTGCATCCAATGTGCATATGGAGAACAATTTTAATGTCCTGAAATCCGTTGGAGTTTATGGATCTAATAATGCTGGAAAAACCTGCCTTGTTCGGTGCATAAGTGTAATTAAATACGCGCTGCTTAACCAAAAGACAGTCATGATGTCAAACCTGTTTAATGAAGATCCGGTTTGCGAACTGGGGGTTACTTTCCTTAATGATGGGAAGAAGTATTCATATGATTTCAGATACGATACGGAGAGTAATGAATATACATACGAGCGTTTTTCGCAGATGGAAAAGGATCAGTATGGAAATGAGAAAGAGATAGTATGGCTTCTTATGGATCAGAAAACAGAAGAATATGAATGTCTTGACAAAGGGCTGGAAGACATGATCTCGTTGATGGCCAAGAATAATCTTCTGATGTACCTGATGGATACGAAGAAATTTCCTCATCTGGATGCGATGAAGAATATTGTTACAAGTTTTGCATCTAAGATCGATGTCATCAATATGGACAATATTCCTATACAGAAGACGATCGATATGATGAAGAATAAGAATAGCCTGCAGGATAAAATCGTACAGTTTATTAAGAATGCGGATTTGTATTTAGACGATTTTCGATATGTTCCTATGGACCGTATTAATGTGAAAAGTACGGAGGGGGAATCAGATCCTAAACCTAGCGAGAAGGCGTTAGATATTCCTGAGTCTGTTATGGATCAGATCCGGTTAGTCTCAACATATCGCGGCGTTGATGTTCCCAGCATGATTTTCGATTCGACTGGTACGAAGAAGATCGCAGCCCTGGCAAGCTATATTATTGAAGGATTACAGGAAGGCAGAATCCTTGTGGTTGATGAACTGGATAGCAGTATTCATTTTAAGCTGACAAGGGCAATTGTTGCCATGTTTAACAATGAACTGAATACGAACGCACAACTGATCTTTACCGTTCATGACATTAATCTCATGGATGTCAAGCGGCTGTTCAGAAAAGAACAGATATGGTTCGTTCATAAAGACAATGATGGCGTCTATGTATATTCTCTTGCTGATTTTACCGCAAAAGACGGGGTAAGGGATACATCTGATGTAATGGAAAAATATCGAAAGGGATTGCTTGGAGCATTACCTGATCCTGAATTGATCAATTCGCTTCTTGACTTGAAGGGAAACAAGAAGGGAGCGCAGGAAGATGAAGAATAGACTCCCAAAGATAACCTTCCTGGAGAAGGTCTGCATAATCTGTGAAGGACCGGAAGAATACGAATATCTCGATCGGTTGAAGCAGCTTAAGGTCTGGAATCCGATATATCAGGTTGATCTTGAAAATGCAGATGGTAATGGAAATATCCCTGCCCGATATCAGGACAAGTATCAAAACGGCGATTATGATGTGGTGCTGGTCTTTTGTGATACGGATAAGAAACCATTTGAGCAGTATAACGATATCAAAAGGAAAATTAATGAGTTTCACGGTGTTGATGACGCAGCCGAACAGGTTATGATTTACGGTAATCCGTGCACGATGCAAATTGTACTGCAGCACTGGGATAACGTAAAACTAAAATCATCCGCTAAGAAGGTTAATGCACCGATCATTGAAAAATATACCGGTGTATCTGGTTATAAGGGGAGAGCTGATCAGAGAAAGGCAATAAATGATCAGATTACCAAAGAAAACTACAATGATATGAGACAACGAGTAAAATCAATTTCTAAAGATGATGCAATTGTCGGAAGTACAAATATTGCAAATTTATTCGATGATCTCCAAACTGACGCTGCAGAATGGATTAGCAGCATAAACAGTAAGTTGGATGGAGAATAACAATCGTCTCAAAACTGTTGGTCATCATAATGGTCGCGTGCTTCTCGACACGGAAAACGGAGGCTGAAAAAGCGGAATGGATTATCCGGGGTGTTCTCGCTGGAGATCCTCAGGATTCTTGATCTGGAGGTGGCCATTACGCGGAGCGATACCTGGTATAAGGACATTTACGAGGTCGGTGCAAAGACGGCGGAGGATATCGAGCGGAAGCTGAGGCATTTTGGATTTCCGGGAGCGGGGGAGGATGAAGGACAGCTGAAATGAACATTATTATTAACAGAAGTCGGGCAATATAGGCGCTCGGAAGAAAAGGTGCAATTTGCGGAGGGCATCGGCCACTGATGCGTTGACCAGCGGCCGCCTGGCGG
>OLPO01000112.1_pt1 | contig 73264 bp, 60 predicted proteins | sample 1672831 | NCBI WGS metagenome assembly OLPO01 (sample SAMEA3136728, study PRJEB25190) | human gut metagenome | reverse complement strand
AAATTTTGAGAAGTTGCAAGCAGGACTAGTCCCGAAAAAGCGAGTGCGGCCATTCGAATCGCTGCCTTAAAGCCGCAGCTCTTTTTCGCCCCACTGCTTCATGGAGAGGAGGATGGGCACGAAGCTCTCACCTTGAGGGGTGAGGGTGTATTCCACGCGCGGGGGCACCTCGCCGAAATCGGTGCGCACAAGGAAGCCGTCGTCCACCAGCTCCCTGAGCTGCTTGGAGAGGGTGGACTCGGATATGTTCCCGATGCAGCGCCTGAGCTGCCCGAAATGCCGCACGTCTTTAAGGGCGATATAGAAGAGGATCTCGATCTTCCATTTTCCTCCGATCATGCGCTGGATGGTGGAGACGGACTTGCAGCGCTCCACCTCTTCGCCTTGCCTTCGCGCCATAGATCTTCCTCTCTTCTACTTCAGAAAAAGACAGTACTTCAAATCGAATACCAATCCTAGCATGATGACAGGGAGCGGAATCGATGGCGCATGGGGTGGGGAGCGAAATCGACGATGAGCGCCTTGAAGGCGTGTCAGTGAAGGATTTAATGTCGACAACGATTTTCCCAATCGCACCAAGCATGAGAGAAAGGAGTGCCATGCATTACACGGGAACGATCTGGCGGCCGCCCTACGAGGCGGACTCGCTCATCATCGAGGCGACGGCGGGCTGCACGCATCACCGGTGCAAGTTCTGCACGTTGTACGAGGACCTGCCGTTCAAGTTTCGCCCGTCGCCCTTGGAGGACATCGAGGCGGATCTTCTGGAAGCGCAGACGTGGTATCACGATCCGCTTCGGAAAGCCGAAGAGCACCTGTTCGAGCTGCCCGGCGCCCGCGCGAGTCGGATATTTCTTGCGGGAGCGAACCCCTTCGGGCTGAAGGCGCTGCATTTGCGGAAGATCGCGTCGCTTGTTCGCACCTACTTCCCGCAATGCAAGAGCATCGGGTGCTTCTCCCGCGTGACCGATGTGGCGGCAAAGACCGACGAGGAGCTCGCCGAGCTCGCGGCGGCTGGGTTCGACGGTCTCACCATCGGCATCGAGACCGGTGACGAGGAGGCCCTTGCGTTCATGGACAAGGGCTACGGGGCCGAGGACATCGCGAAACAGTGTGCACGGCTCGATGCTGCGGGGATCTCCTACGCATTCTTCTACCTGGTGGGTATCTCGGGCGCCGGGCGCGGTCTGGCGGGGGCGCGGGCGACGGCGGATGTCTGCAACCGGACGAACCCCTGGCTCATCGGTGCGAATATGCTCACCATCTACCGGAGTTCGGCGCTGTACCGGGAGATCGAGGCCGGGCGGTGGCGCGAGGCGGCCGAGGTGGAGAAATATGAGGAGGTGAAGGAGCTGGTCGCCCAGCTGGATATTCCCGTGGAGTTCGCCATGCTGGGGGCGTCCAACCCGGTGATGTTGCACGGTCGGTTGCCCGAGCAGCGCGAGGGGCTCCTTGCGGCTCTCGACGCCGTCATCTCCGACATTGGTGAGGAGCGCCTGCGCCGCTACCGTGTCAACTTGCGGCATTTGTAGGCGGTTCGCGAAGAGGTCCTGACGTGGGTGATTCGCGAAAAGGGCGCCGTAGATGCCAGTTGGGGGCCGAAATGGTCGAAAGGCGGCGCGAGAAATCGCGGTTATCCGGCCATTTCTACCCTCAACTGGCATTTTCCGAATCGGGCATTGACCATTTCTGCCCTCAACTGGCATTCACTTCGCGAAAATGAAAAGGAGGGGGATTCACGCGAAAAAGAAGAGGGGGGATCCGCGCCGTTGCGGATCCCCCCTCTGCGGGATGAGCTTGTTTTGGGAAATGGGCTTGCGCGAGCCTTCGCGGCCAGGTTGGTTTCCCCGGCCAGCCACTTAGTCGAATGCCAGCTTAGCCAACCAAATGACTACTGCTCGTCCTTCTCTACGGCGACGTAGACGTAGCCGGGGGTGCCGGTTGCGGGCAGCTCGTTGTAGGCCACCATCTCGGCGATCTCGGCGGCCGTGGCGCTCGCGGGCTCGGTCTCAAGCAGGTAGGCGGTGTCGGCGCGGCGCTCCATGGCCTTCTGGAAGTCCTTGGTTCCCACGAACACTTCCTGCTTGTACGGGTTCACGCCGAGCTTCTTGGCGCGGTAGACGATGTAGGCCAGCGCGGCGATGTTGGCCACCAGCGCGACGATGGACACGCCCAGGTTCACGTCCGGGTTGTTCACCGACTGCACGGCGAAGACGGAGTCGTTCGCGAACATCGGCACCATCTGGCAGAACATGCACCAGATAGAAAGCGTGAAGGCGCGGTTCTGAATCCAGCCGCCCTTGTTCCAGATGAGACCGGCGATGGTCGGCGCGAGCAGAAGGGCGATGCCGCAGTACCAGGAATGAGTGGGCAGGCAGTTGTAGGTGTAGCAGAAGTTCCACAGGTCGTAGGCGATGATGAACACCCAGGTCATGTCGGGCCACAGCATGTCCTGACGCTTCTTGGAGATATAGATGCCGAACCAGCCGGTCATGCAGGCGATGTTGAGCAGGCCCGCGATGCCGTTGAACACGTTGTGCCAGCCGCCGTAGAGCGTGACGCCCTCGGTGGAAACCCACGTGGTGCCGAAGGCGCGGAAGGCGCTCTCGAAGTCGCTCACCACGGCGATGAGGATGTTGATGGCCACGATGACGAAGGGGAAGGCCTTGAACCAATGCGAGCGGCCGATCTTGCCCCAGGAGTACTTCAGCATCATGAAGCCGATGCAGCCGGCGGTGGCGGCGTACACCTTGGCGTAGTGGAACCAGCTGTTCATGTCGGTGTGGGTGGGGTTGTTCACGGCCCACTCGGCACCGGACGCCGCACCGATCTCTACGGCCAGGCAGTAGACGGTCATGGCGCCGCAGACGCCGAAGAACATGAAGATGCCGCCGGCCTTGGTGCGGCGGGCGAACTCGTTCAGCAGGATGAGCGCGATGAGCACCATCGCCAGGCCGAGCCATTGGAAGCCGGCGTTCGGGCCGTACACGTCGAATAACATGGTGATCCCTCCTTTAAGGATCGGTGCCTTCCTTGCCGCGAAGCCCGCCGCGGGTGGAGCACAAGAGGCCTCGCTGACCCACTCGCACCGGCTGCGCAGGGCATCAAATTGATGCTGGGAAGTACCATACCTGTGTAGAACTCTTCAGTCAATATCCATAATTTTGCAAGTTGGTAGTAATTGACGAAATTGGTAAATGAGTCAATAAAGCATTGATAAGCGGGGGAAATACTGCTAAGATTCCCAAAATAAAGTTCATTGAAGAAAGAAAAAGAAAACTTTCACGAAGAAATAATTGGAACGCACAGCCGAATGATAGGAGGGAACATGAAGCGAACAACGACGGCCATCGCCTGCAGCGCGGCCGCCCTCGCCCTGGGGCTTTCCGGTTGCGGGGCGTCCTTTGAGGGGTCTGGGTCGAAGGATGCCGCCTCGGCGGAGCAGCTGGCCCTGCGCACCGACGATCCCTGGGCAGCCGAGGTTGCGGCCGATGCGGGGGCGCGGGCCCAAGGCGACTACGCCGACGGGGTGTATGTCGGGCACGGGCGCGGCATGGAGGGCGCCATCACGGTGACGCTGCTTCTGGATGACGGGCGCATCACCTGCCTGGAAACGACCCAGGAGGGGGAGAGCCAGAGCCGCGGCGGCTACGAGGCCATCCGCGACGGGCGGTACGCCGAGATGATCGAGGCGGCCCAGAGTGCCGATATCGACGCCATCGCCGGGGCCACCATTACGACCGCCGGGGTGAAGCAGGCCGTGGCCGACGCGCTCGCCCAGGCGGAAATTGCCGCCGGCACCGAGACGACTGGCGGCGCGGCGACGCAGAGCGGCGGAGATGCCGCCGCAGCGAGCGATGCCGACGCCGCCGCTGCCCCAACTGGAAAGGAGGCCTAGCCATGGCCGAGAAAATCACGGGTGCAGGCGCCCTTTCCCGCCGCGACTTCCTGACCGGCTCGGCCGTGGCCGCCGCCGGGGCTGCCATGCTGGGCCTTGCCGCCGCCGAGCCGGCCGTGGCCGCCGAGGTGCGCAGCGGCAACTGGGCCGCCGACGGCTCCGCGGCCGTGACCGCCGAGCCTTCCGCCGCCACCAACGCCACCGCCGCCGACGGCACCTACCGCGAGCATAATGCCAGCTCGTTTCCCGCCGACGACGCCACGCCCATCCCTCCCCGGGCCGTGCCTGCCAGCTGGGACTACGAGTGCGACATCTGCGTGGTGGGCGCCGGCGGCGGCCTGAACGCGGCGGCCCGCGCGGTTCAGCTGGGCGCCGACGTCATGTGCGTGGAGGCCATGGGGCTTCCCGGCGGCAACGCCCAGGAGGCTGGCATGTGCGGCATTTTGGGTGGCTACTCGGGCCAGGAGGAGAAGAAGTTCGCCTTCCCGAGCTATCCCTTCGATCCCAAGGCGCTGACCGATTGGGCCATGGACGAGTACCACTACGCGGCCGACCCGAAGCTCATCTATCGGCTCGCCTGCGAGGGCGGAAAGTCGCTGGACTGGATGGCCGATTGCGGCGTGCACTGGCGTCTGGGCGAGGTGCCGGTGTACGTGGCCCCGAAGCGCTCGACGCTGGACCACCACGTGCTGAAGATGAAAGACGCCACCGACGCCATGTACAACTACGGCTACGCCCACGGCGTCGATTTCCACTTCCAAAGCCCCGCTGTGGCCCTCGTGCAGGACGACGACGGGCGCATCGTGGGCGTCGTGGTGAACGAGGACTACGAGACCGAGCGCTACATCCGCGCCGACCGTGCCGTCATCCTCACGGCGGGCGGCTTCTGCAACAACAAGGCGCTCTTGGACAAGTACATCCCCACGGCGGCCATGGGCTGCGCCTCCAGCTATTTGACGGCCGGGGAGCGCGGCGAGTGCTTCCGCATGGGGCTGGGCGTGGGTGCCGACGTGTCCGGGTTCAACAGCTCCGCCTCCTTCGACGGCGGGGTCGACTGGCAGGCCGAGGGCGGCACCTGGGCGCGGTTCCTCTACGACGGCATGACCCAGCTCTCGCGCCAGCCGTGGCTGACCATCGACCGCTGCGGCAACCGCCTGCGCTACATGGACTCCCGTGTGGCCGAGGACGGCGCCAACGCCATCTACGCTTTGGGCGACCTCGCCACCATCCAGATGACGCCGCCGGGCCACCGCTCCTACATCATCTTCGACGCGAACTACGAGGATCACCTGGCGGGATTCGCCCAGGAGCACTGCCGGAAGCTTCTCACCCCCGACCTGGAGCAAATCGAGAAGGTGCCGGAGCATTACCGCGACTGGCACCACGGCGTGCAGGACGCCATCGACGCCGACGTGCTGAAGCGCCGCGACAGTTTGGAGGAGCTGGAGCGCGATTTGGGTCTCGCCGAGGGCGTGCTCACCGAGGCCGTGGCTCAGTGGAACGACGCCTGCGAGCGCGGCGAGGACGACTTTCTGTACCCCATGCCGGCCGAGTGGCTGCACCCAATCGTGGAGCCGCCCTTCTACGGCTGCCGCATCGGCGGCAACCTGTACGGCACGAAGGCGGGGCTGCTCATCAACGACCAGATGCAGGTGGTGGGCACCGATGGCCGTGTGATCCCCGGCCTGTACGCCGGCTGGCACACCGCCGGGGGCGCTTGCGGCGAGAACAGCTACATCGGCGACCCGATTCTGGGATCGCTCATGGGGGACGTGGGGCTCGCCTTCTGCGGCGGGTATCTGTGCGGCACCTCTGCGGTGGAGAACGAGATCAACGGCGGCCAGGCGTAAGGGCGCGAGCGCGCGTACGGATAGGAGTTCGTTATGAAAGATATGAAAGCGATGGCGCGGCCGTTCTTCGCGCTGTACGCCATGGCGCTGGTGGTGGCGCTTCTGGGACGCATCGGACTTGCGGTGGCCGGGGGCACCGGCGTGCTCGCCTTCGACTACATCTCGGCCTCGGGCGTGCCAGTGCTCGATGTGATCTGCTCCATCCTCACGGGCTCGGCCTTCGTGGCCTTTCTGTTCGCGGCTGGCCTCGCGCTTTGCGTGTCGACGGCCGGCGCGGTGCTCTACGGCGCGCTGGCCTCGCGGGCGCAGGGCGATGCGGGCGCTCCCGCGGTGCGCCCCCGTCCGCTGACGGCATTCCTGTGGGGCTGGGCCACGGCGCTCGTGGCGCTGGTGTGCCTAATGATTGTGGCGCTCGGCATTCTGTCGGCGGTGCAGGTGGGCTCTATGTCATCGAAGCTGCCGGGACTGCCGATCATCGCAGTCGGCGTCATCGGGTTCGCCGCCTTCCTCGGCACGCTTCTGGGGGCGGCCTCCATGGTGGTGTGTGCCTGCGTGGCTCGCTGGCGCGCAGGGCACAGCCTGGAGCTTTCGCTCATCACGGCGGTGGCTTTGTGCGGTGCCGTCGTCGCAGCGCTCACGGTCGGCACGTTCTCGGCCCTGAACGTGGCGAGCATCAGCCTGCCGGCGCTGAGCGGCTGGTTCGCGGCGGATGTCGTGGCAAATGTGGCCATGCTCTTCGGCGCGAAGGTCTATGCGGACAAGATGAGCCTCGCCTAGATTTCCTGGAGCAGGTCGTAGGCGGCCTGCTCCTTTGCTTGCCGCTGGGCGTTCAGGTCGGCCACCACCACATGGCCCACGCGCTCGATGGCGTCCCTCTGCTCGGGGGTCAGGCGCACCCACAGCTTGGTGGCAGCCAGCTCGTTCACGGTGGCGCTGATGAGAAATCCCTGGTAAACGCCCTCGTCGGTGAGGGCCACGTACACGGCCTTCTTGTCGTGAGGCGACTTCAGGCGTTTGGCCCAGCCGCGGCCCACGAGGCGATCCACGGCGCGCGCCGCGTTCACCGGCGACATCATCAGCTGCTCTGCCAGGGTTCCGACGCGTTCGGGATGATCCGTCTCGCCGAGGCGTTGGACGATGCGGCACTCGTTGAGCGACGCGCCCGTGGCATCGCGCAGGGTGCGCTCGGTTTCCGCGCGGATGAGCTCGATGGATACGAGCGAGCGCGTGGCCGGGAAGCGCTGGGCGCGCCCGGCGTGCAGCGGGGGTTCGATGTGGGCTGCGGCGGCAACCGCCGCTTCCAGAATGGTGCGATACGTGGGATCTTGGGTTGGGAAGGTGGCGTACAAGCTCTCTACCAGGGACTGGTTGACGGCAGCGACGTGCTCGGCACCGTCGTCGGTGACGGCGAGGAACCGCGTGCGGCCATCGGTCGTGCCAGCCTCGCGGGTCGCGTACCCATGGGCGACAAGGGCGTCGACGGCCTGGGTCACCACATTGGGCTTCATGCCTAGAATCTTTCCGAGCTCCCCCTGGCTTACGGGCGCCGAGGCCTGCATCAGCTTCGTTAAAATGCGGTACTGGGTGATGTTCAGGTCGCTCGCCTGCTCCAACCCGCGGCGCAGGGCCTCATGGGCCATTTCGAAGGCCACGAAGTATGTGGAGTCCAGGTTGAATTTGTTCGCGGCCTCGGCCATTGCGCCCTTTCGGCTGTCGGAAAGTTAGTTCATTGATGCAACGATTAGTCTAGCGTTCTCCGACGGTTCGAAGAGGCGACGATTTCTCCCCGATACAAAGACTTCATAGCTCGCTCAGCGGGCTGGGGTGATGGCGCCGTCGGGGGCGATGAAGAAGGCCTGCAGAATTTCGGGGTGTCGACGGGCGAGGGCGAGTCCGCGTTCGAGGCCGAGGGCGAGCAGGGTGGTAGAGAAGCCCTCCGCGTCGATGGATTTCTCGCAGATGACGGTGACGCCGGCCACGTCGGTTTCGACGGGGCGCCCCGTGCGCGGATCGAGGATATGGTGGTAGAAGGTGCCGTCGGGCGCGGTGAAGCAGCGCTCGTAGACGCCACTCGTGACGGCCGATCCCGCAACCAGGGGCACGGCGCCGATGAGCTGGGAGGGGTCGCGCGGATCGCGGATGCCCACGCGCCAAGGGTCGCCTGTGGGCTTGGTGCCGCTCACGGCCACGTTGCCGCCGAGGTTCACGATGATGCCCGAGAGCCCGTGGGCCTCCATGGCCGCCACGAGTGCATCGGCGATCCATCCTTTGGCGATGCCGCCGGCGTCCACGGCGGCATCGGGGTCGGCCAGCTGCGCGAAGCAGGCCTTGGGTTCGGGCGCTGCCTCGAACCCGGGCACCGCCTCGGTTGCGGCATCGGCGTCGCTCTCGGCCGCTGTGGCTGCCGGCGTCTTCCACAATCTGAGCGCGTGCCAGTCGACGTGGCGCACCGCCTCGGCGAGTGCACTGTCATCGGGCACTGTGCCCTCGTGAAAATTCCACAGGCGCACCGCCGGGCCTACGGTAATGTCGAAGGCGCCCTCGCTTTCCGCGCAGTAGGAAAGCGCCCTCTCGAGCAGGTCGTAGGTCAAAGGGTCGATGGCCACGGGCTGGCCGTGCGCGCTGTTTATGCGTGCGATGTCGGAGTGGGGAAGCGTGCGGCTGAACAGGCGCTCGTAGAGGCGGCAGAGCGCCCGGGCCTCCTCGAAGGCCGCTCGGCACGCCGCCGCTTCGCCGTAGGCTTCGATGTCGATGATGGTGTTGAATGCCAGAAAGCGCACGCCCGCCGGTTTGCCCCCGGTGGCATCGCGGGCCTCCAGGTACTGCTCGCCGGGGATGGGGTCGAGAATATGTGCGCAGGTTTTGTCCATGTGTCTAGTATAGTCGACCTCGCGCGCAATGCGGGCGCGAACGGCAGATGCCCGTTTTGAGCAAAATACCCCACTTCTCGTAGCTTTGCGTTGGAAAACTACGGCACCCGCCAGATCTCAGCCAGAGTTTCGCCAGGTCGCGTTTAGCGGTCGGCGCGATAGGAGAGGACGAGACTACGAGAACTATGTCTTTTTGCTCAATCGAGTAGCTTTGGAGTGCGGCAAGGCGACGCAAGGTCCGCCATCGTGCATCTGTAGTATCATGGGCGGCACGCGAACAACGAAGAGAAAGGCGCTCGATGAAGGCACTCATTCCCGCGGCGGGGCTCGGTACCCGCTTTCTGCCGGCTACCAAGGCCCAGCCCAAAGAAATGCTGCTGGTAGTGGATCGCCCGGCCATCCAGTATGTGGTGGAAGAGGGTCTGGCTTCCGGCGCTGATGAGGTCGTGATCGTCAACAGCCGCGAGAAGAAGGCCATTGAGGACCACTTTACGCCGAACCCGGAGCTGGTGGCGCTTCTGCGCGAGCGCGGCAAGGACGCCTATGCCGACGCGGTGGAATATGTCGGCAACCTGCCGGTCAGCTACGTGTATCAGGAGGAGGCGCTGGGGCTGGGACATGCCGTGCGCTGCGCGGCAGAGAAGACGGGCGACGAGCCGTTCTACGTGCTGCTCGGCGATGTGCTCGTGCCGGGCAATGAGATGCTGCCGGCTATGAAGGCGGTCTCCGACGCCCATGGCGGGGCCAGCGTCATCGCGGTCATGCCCGTGCCCGACGACCAGGTGAGCCGGTTCGGCGTCATCGCCGGGGAGGCGGTGGCCGAGAATGTGTGGAAGGTGGACTCGCTGGTGGAAAAGCCGGCGCTAGAGGATGCGCCGTCGAACCTGGCGGTGTTCGGTCGCTACCTGCTCTCGCCCCGCGTGATGGAGCTGCTGGCCGATGTGGAGCCGGGGGTGGGCGGCGAGATTCAGCTCACCGACGCGCTGGACGCGGTGCTTGCCGAGGAGGAGATGTACGCGCTTGTGGTGGATCCGGCCGACGGCTTCGACACGGGCACCGTGGAGAGCTGGCTCGAGACGAACAACGTGCTGTTCGCGCGTCGTCAGGGATAGGTGTTACCGCTGATGAGGTTTCTTCTAAAATGCGAAGAATTACTTAACGATGAGCCTATGAATCCACAAGTTCACCATGGGTGCATCATAGGGAATTCAAGGGTGGCTGTTATACTGACGTCAGCAAGTGAGACAACCCCCTCCGATCACTTGCCTGCTTTGTCTCTTTAAAGCAGAAAGCGGCTCCGCGAGAGTCGCATCCCCCCTCCTTCTGGCCCGGCGGCCCCCTCCGCCGGGCCGCTTCTTTTTTGTCGTGCATTTCGCATTGATAAAACATTTGTTCTATTATTTTGGCGGGCTCCGTGGTACTATTACGGGCTATGGATACTTTGTTTACTGCTATGGAAAATGATCGGAAGCGGGACGTGGCGCCGCTGGCGGTGCGCATGCGGCCGCGCACGCTCGACGAGGTGGTCGGGCAGGCGGAGGCCGTGGGCGAGGGCAGCTGGCTGCGCGCGGCCATCGAGAACGACACGTTAAGCTCGGTCATCCTCTTCGGGCCGGCGGGCACGGGCAAGACGTCGCTCGCTCACGTCATCGCGGAGTCGACCCGCGCCACCTTCGTGGAGGTGTCGGCTATCGGGGGCACGGTGTCCGACTTGCGCCGGGAAATCGACGCGGCGGAGAAGCGTCTCGTCATGGGGGGCTTGCGTACCATCCTGTTCGTCGACGAGATCCACCGCTTCAACCGCAGCCAGCAGGACGCGTTGCTGCATGCGGTGGAAGACCGGCTCGTGGTGCTTGTGGGCGCCACCACGGAAAACCCTTTTTTCGAAGTGAACTCAGCCCTCATCTCCCGCTCGCGCATCGTGGAGCTGCATTCGCTGTCCGACGACGAGATCGCCGAGCTGGTGGGTCGCGCTGTGGAAGACGCGCGGGGGCTGGCCGGCTGCTATGCTCTGGAGGAGGCCGCTACCGCGGCCATCGTCACCCTGGCCGGCGGCGACGGCCGCGGGGCGCTCACAACGTTGGAGTTGGCCGCTGGTATGGTGGCGCCGGGCACGAAGGAGGCCCCCGTTTCCATCACCGAGGCCATGGTGCGGGCCGCCACGCCCCACCGTGCGCTGCCCTACGACAAGAACAAGGACATGCACTACGACATCATCTCCGCGTTCATCAAGAGCATGCGGGGCAGCGATCCGGATGCCGCCGTGTACTGGCTCGCCCGCATGATCGACGGGGGAGAGGATCCGAAGTTCATCGCCCGGCGCATGTACATCGCTGCCTCGGAGGATATCGGGAACGCCGACCCCCAGGCCCTGCTCGTGGCCGAGGCCGCCTTCCGGGCTGCCGAGGTCATCGGCTACCCGGAGTGCCGCATCAACTTGGCCCAGGCCGCCATTTACTTGGCGCTGGCGCCGAAGTCCAACAGCGCCGAGGCCTCGATCGATGCGGCGCTGCGCGAAGTGCGCAACGGCCCGGTGCGCAAGGTGCCCGACTACCTGCGCGATCGTCATCGCCCCGGCTCGGAAAACTACGGCGAGTACAAGTACCCCCACAGCTACCCGGCCGGCTGGGTGGATCAGCGCTACCTGCCCGAGGGCCTTGAGCGCGGCTGCTTCTACCAACCCGGCGACCGCGGCTGGGAGGCTTACCGCACCGACGCCGCCGCCCGCGACCGCCAGGGGAGTTGAGTCGCGGCTCGGCGTGTTGCGTCCGCCGCGTTGCGGGCGTCGCGCGGCGAGCCAGGCATCGTGCTGGGGCGACGTTCGGTCGAGGGCGCCCCAGCGCGGGTGCCGCTGGCGATGCCGCTCGCGTGTGACACGATGTCAACTTCCGTTTACGGAATGGCTACTATGCGGACGCGTTCCGTGGAGGCCCTGCGCAACTTAATTAGAATGACTCCAGTAATGGTATAGTCAGGTCTTCGGAATTATAAGGAGGCTCATCATGGATTTCGCAGGGATCGTGGACATCGCGCTGCCCGTCGTCTACGTGCTCGTCGGCGCGGTGCTCGTATGGTTCGTCGTGGAATTGGCGCTCACCATCCGCTCGACGCGCTCGACCATCGACGACGCCCATAAGGAGCTCACCCCCACGCTGAAGAACGTGGAGAAGATCACCGCCCAGGTCGACCCCCTCATCGCCCATGTGGATGCCCTGGTGACCGATCAGGTCGACCCGCTGCTTACCCGCGTGAACGAGATCGCCGAGGAGGCCAAGCCCGCCGTGGGCCGCGTCGATCCGCTGGTGGAGCGTCTGTCGCTCACGGTGGACGCGGCGAATTTGGAACTCATGCGCGTCGACCAGATTCTGGAAGACGTGACCCAGATCACCGATTCCGTCTCGAAGGCCGCCGGGGCCGTGGATACCGTGACGAGCGCCCCGATTGATTTGGTGAACTCGCTCACGGGCAAGTTGCGCAGCAAGTTCAAGCCGCGCTACGCCTCTGACGAGTCCGTGAGCTTGGGGGCCGCTGCCGACGCCAGCGCCGCCGCGAAGGCCGGCCGCGCGCCCGAGCGCGGGGCGACCGTTGCCGACGCCGTCTCGGCCATGGGGGATGCCGCCCGCGCCGTCGTTGCCGAGGGCAAAGACCGCCGCGCCGCTGTCAAGGCCGCCAACGCGGCCAGCCAAGAACGTGCCAGCGACTTCGAAGACCAGCTCTCCGGCACCGCCGGCACCATCGCCGATGCGGCCGTGGCCAACGCCAACGCCGACACCGACACCGACGCGCCGACCGCGTCTGCGACGGCCCCTGCCGACCCCGCAGCCGCTGCCTCGCCGGCCGTCTCTCCCAACGCCGCCGCGGCTCAGGCCAAGCCGGCCCCCGTGGGGAACAGCCCCTACACCGTTCAGTAGCTTGCACCTGAGGAGATTCCCATGAGCACCGACGCGTCTCAATCGCAGGGAGGAGCCGACGCGCCCGCTTCCGTCAACAACCCGCGCAGCGCGGCCGCCGCGGCCACCGCTGCCGCCAACGCCATCTCGCGCACCAAGCAGGCCCGCGCCCGCACGCGCTTCTTCGACCTGTGGGCCGTGGTGGCGGCCATCCTGCTTCTGGCGGCGATCGTCTACCTGCTGAACATCCTGTCGGTGCCCGTGGCCATCCTCATCTGGACCGTCATCATCGTCTTCTGCCTGCGCGGCATTGTGAACGGGCTGGAGAAGCACCACGTCAACCGCGGTTTGGGCACCACTATCGCCTACATCATCATGGCGCTCGTGCTCGCTCTTATCGGCTTCCTTCTGTTCTCGCCTATGTTCGGCCTGAACGCCCAGTTCAACGACTTGGTCAGCAACCTGCCCCATTATGTTGATGCGGTCATCGCCTGGGGCAACGACCTGTATGCCCGCTACGCCCCGATGCTCGAGGACGAAACGGTGAAAAACGTCATCAGCGAGGTGCAGAAGTCGGCCGCATCCTGGGCCTCCTCCATCGCCCAGGGCAGCGCCAACGGCATCGTGGCCTTCTCCACGACGCTGGCCAACGGCCTTATGGCCTTAGGGTTCGCGCTCGTCATCGCCTTCTGGATCCTCATGGAGCTGCCGGCCATGGGCCGCGAGACGCGCCGGCTCATCGGCCCCAAGCATGCCGAGGACGCCGAGTTCTTCCACGCCACCTTCACCCGCGTCATGGGCGGCTACATCAAGGGAACGCTTTTGCAGTGCGCCGTCATCGGCGTGGGCTGCGGCATCCTGTTCCAGGTCGTCGGCGTGCCCAACGCGGCCGTGCTCGGCCTCATCACCGGTGTGATGAACATCATCCCCATCATCGGCCCGTGGCTGGGAGGTGCGCTCGCGGCCATCGCGGCCGTCTTCGTGAGCCCGCTGGTGGCCCTTATCGCCCTGGCTGGCACCGTGGTCATCCAGCAGCTCGTCTACACCTTCGTCTCGCCGAAGATCATGGCGAACTCGGTGGACATCCACCCGGCCCTCACCCTTATCGCGTTGATGGTGGGCTCGGCCCTCGGCGGCGCCATGAGCGGTCTTATGGGGTCGCTCGTGGGCATGCTCGCCTCCATCCCGCTGGTGGCCGTGGCCAAGTCGGTGTTCGTCTACTACTTCGAGAAGAAGACCGGCCGGCACCTGGTGGCCGAGGACGGCGTGTTCTTCAAGGGCGTGCCGTCGGACAACGAGGAAGTGAACCCGCTGTCGGACGCCACATCGCCGGGCGTCACCACCGGCTCCATGAAGCCCATCAAGCTGGACGACGCGACGCTGTTCGGCCGCAAATTGCCGAAGCTGCGCTCGCAGGCCCATGGGAAGGTGACGGCGCGCCATTCCCATGATGACACGTCGTCTTCCAAAAAGTAGCGCGCAAGGAGCGCTATAATCTGCTGCAACTGTTTTCGTTGACCGTAAAGGACGGATAGAACACCTATGCGTTACATGACCACCGCTGAGATTCGCGAGAAGTACCTGAACTACTTTCAGGAGAAGGGCTGCAAGCTCGTGCCCTCCTCCTCGCTCATCCCCGACGATCCGTCGCTTCTGCTGACGAGCGCCGGCATGGTGCAGTTCAAGCCCTACTTCCTGCAGCAGAAGCAGCTGGAGGCGCCCTACATCGGCACCACCTCCGTGCAGAAGTGCGTGCGCACCAACGACATCGACATCATCGGCACCACGGGCCGCCATCTGAGCTTCTTCGAGATGCTCGGCAACTTCTCCTTCGGCGAGTACTTCAAAGAGGAGATGTGCGCCTGGGCCTACGACTTCTCCGTGAACGTGCTGGGGCTGCCGCCGGAGCGTTTGTACTTCACGGTGTTCGAGGATGACGACGAGACCATCGAGATTTGGAAGAACCTGGGCGTGCCCGAGGACCACATCTCGCGCCTCGGCGAGGACGACAACTTCTGGCGCGCCGGCCCCACCGGCCCCTGCGGCCCCTGCTCGGAGATCTACTACGACCAGGGCCCCGAGTTCGGCTGCGGCAGTCCCGACTGCGCGCCGGGCTGCGACTGCGACCGGTTCCTCGAGTACTGGAACTGCGTGTTCACCCAGTACGACGGCCAGGAGGACGGCACCCTTGAGCCGTTGCCGAAGAAGAACATCGACACGGGCATGGGGCTCGAGCGCATGGCCGCCATCATGCAGGGCGTGCAGTCCAACTACGAGACCGACGTGCTGCGCAGCCTGGTGGCCGTGGGCGAGCGGCTGGCCGGCGTGACTTACGGCGAGGACGCCGAGACTGACCTGGCCCTGCGCATCATCGCCGACCACTCCCGCTCGGTCACCTTCATGATCGCCGACGGCATCCTGCCGGGCAACGAGGGCCGCGGCTACGTGCTGCGCCGCCTGCTGCGCCGTGCCATCATGAAGGCCCAGCTCATCGGCATCGAGGGGCATTTCCTCAACGAGTACGTGAACGAGATCGTGCGGCTCATGGGAGACGTGTACCCCGAGATCGTGGAGAACCGCGAGCTGGAACGCGGCCTCATCATGGCCGAGGAGGACCGCTTCGGCGCCACCCTGCGCCAGGGCCAGGCCTACCTGGAGGAGGCCCTCGGCAAGCTTGAGGGCGACGTGCTCTCCGGCGAGGAGGCCTTCACCCTGCACGATACTTACGGCTTCCCCGTGGAAGTGACCCAGGAGATCGCGGAAGGCCGCGGCGTGAAAGTGGACATGGAGGCCTTCGAGGCCGCCATGGAGGCCCAGCGCGAGCGCGCCCGCGCCGCCGGCGCCAAGGACGCCGAGGCGGCCTGGTCCACCTACGGCGGCATCTACAGCGATCTTTTGAACGAGCTCGGCCCCACGGAGTTCATCGGCTACGACGCCACGGCCGCTGAGACGCGCGTGCTGGCCGTTATCGTCGATGGCGAGCGCGTGGGCACCCTGGCGCCGGGGCAGACCGGCGAGGTGGTGCTGGCCGCCACGCCCTTCTACGCCGAGATGGGCGGAGAAGTGGGGGACACCGGCATCATCGAGAACGGCGAGGGACGCATTTTCGTGCTGGACACGAAGGCCCCCGAGAAGGGCCTGTTCGTGCACGCGGTGCGCGCCGAGGAGGCGGGGCTTGCCGAGGGCGATATCGTCGTGGCCCGCGTGGACGCGAACCGCCGCGCCGCCATCGAGCGCAACCACACCGCCACCCACATCCTGCACGCTGCGCTGCGCCGCGTGCTCGGCGACCACGTGAAGCAGGCCGGCTCCTACGTGGGCCCCGACCGCCTGCGCTTCGACTTCACCCATTTCGAGGCGTGCACGCCCGAGCAGCTGGCCGAGGTGGAGCGCGAGGCCAACGAGCACATCATGAGCGCTACGCCCACCACCATTTACGAGACGTCGCTGGAAGAGGCCCGCGCCGCCGGCGTGACGGGCTTGTTCGGCGAGAAGTACGGCGAGGTTGTGCGCGTGGTGGAGGCGGGCGACCTCTCCCGCGAGCTGTGTGGCGGCTGCCATGTGAGCAACACCGCCGAGATCGGCTTTTTGAAGATCACGAGCGAGTCGTCGGTGGGCGCCAACGTGCGCCGCATCGAGGCCGTGACGAGCTACGGCGCGCTCGCCTATGTGAACAAGGTGGAGGCCGAGCTGAAGGAGGCCGCGGCCACCTTGCGCGTGCCGCCCTTCGACGTGTCCGAGCGCGTGGCGGCCGACCAGAAGGCCCTGAAGGAGATGCGCACCAAGGCCAAGCGCGCCAAGAGCATGATCGGCGACGACATGTTCTCGGCGCTGCTCTCCCAAGTGCAGCTGGCTCCGGCGGGATACCCCGTCATCATCGCGCGCACCGAGGTGCGCGACGGCGGCCAGATGCGCAACATGTGGGATGTCGTGCGCAGCCGCATGGACGCGCCCGGCGCCATGGTGGTGGCCGGTGTGAACGACGGCAAGCCCGTACTCATGGCCGCCGGCACCGACGAGGCCGTGGCGGCGGGCTTCAACGCCGGGGCCATCATCAAGGCCATGGGCCCGGCCATCCAGGGCGGTGGCGGCGGCAAGCCCACCATGGCCCAGGCCGGTGGCAAGAACCCCGACGGCATCGATGAGGCCCTGGAGATCGCCCGCAACATGATCCTGTAGGGACGCTGAAGAGCGATCAAGAGAGGGGTGTGGCGGTTTGCCTCGCCCCTCTTTTGCGTCTCGAGGAATACGGCTGTGTGCTGCTTGAGGGAATCTCGCCGAACGACGGTCATGTCGGTATAAATGTCGGTATAAATGTCGGTATAAATGTCGGTATAACCGCGTCGCTCGGAAACATTGCCCCGACTGATTTTTCTCTGCGATAAGGTTTCCTTAGCATACGGCGATTTGCCGTGCGTGGTTGCTTTTGGAAAGAATTAAAGGTGGTGCGCATTCCGTGCGGTTGGGCGGGGGCTTGGGGGTGCCGTGGTAAGATGACTCAGAAATGAGGAATGCGCGGTTTGATGGCCGTGCGGGCGCGTTAGGGGTTATTCCATGAATCCGCAGAGTCCGGGAACGGGCGGTCGAGGGCCGTACGACAGCTGGGGGAGACCTCAGGGCGCGCCGCAGCAACCCGGGCCGCAGCAACCTGGGCCTGAATATGTTTACGAAGTGCCCGAGGATTTTCAAGGGCAACAGAGTGCCTGGCAGAGCGGCGCCAGCGGGAATGCGAATGGACATCCTCAGGGCAGCGCCCCCGCGTCGGGCGCGTCGGGGACTGGTTCCTGGTCGGCCGGCCCCTCGGGCAGTCCCATTCCCGGCATGTCGGCCAAGGATTTCCAGAAGATGTGCCGGTCGGTTGACAAAGCGTTCTCGCAGTTCGCCCGCATGGTCGACCAAGGGGTGAACGAGGCCGCCGAGGCGCTAGGGCAGTCGCCCGAGAAGAACCTGAAGGCCCATAAGGAGCTGCAGGAGAAGCGCAAGCGCGAGAAGAAGGCGCGCAAGGCCCAGGAAGAGGCGCAGCGCCGGGCGGCTCAGCAAGCCCACGGGCAGCAGCGTTACGGGCATCCGGGCTACGGGGCGTCCCAGGGCGCGCCGACAGGTGGCGTCCCCCAGGGTTTTCAACAAGCGGTGACCTCCGCGGCCCAGCAGGCCCAACAGTGGGCGCCGCTGGCCAAGGCAAAGAAGCGCTTCCGCTCGTCGTGGGGGCTGACGGCGTCGGGCGCCGTCATGGCGGCGGCCGGCGGGGCGGGCATGGTCTTTTTCGGCATTCCCGCCTTAGTCTCGGCGCTGGCGCCGGCGGTGGCCGGGAATCCCGAAGTGGCCGTGACGGCGATCCTCGGCATTCTGACGGCCGGTTTCGCCACGTTGCTCGGCTTCGGCATCCGCAACCTACGGCGTGCCTCGAAGCTCAAGGCTCTCCAGCGGGCGGTGGGCCAGCGCGAGGCCGTTGGCTTCGACGACCTCGCCGCGCGCATGCAGGTGAGCCCCAAGGCCGCCCTTGCCGCCTCGCGCACGCTCATCAAGGGCGGCTACCTCCCCGAGGGGCGCATCGACGACGAGAACACCACCCTCATGGTGACTGAGAACGCCTACCACCAGTATCGTCAGTTCCAGCAGAGCCAGCGCCAGACGCTCGCCGAGCGCGAGGCGGCCGAGGCGGCCCGGGCAGCTGAGGCGGCGGCGCGGGCGGCCCGCGAGCAGGATATCTCCGAGCGCCTGACGCCCGAGCAGCGCGCCTTTGTCGCCCGCGGCCGCGACTACGTGCGCCAGATGGACGAGCTGAACGCCGCCATCGACGACGCCGCGGTGAGCGAGCGCATTACGGCCATTCAGGACGTGGTGGGCCGCATTCTCGCCCGCGCCGAGGAAGAGCCGGCCGTCATCGCCGGGCTCGACCGCCTGACCGCGTACTACCTTCCCACCACGGTGAAGCTGCTCGATGCCTACGACCGGTTAGAGGAGGAACCTATTCAGGGCGAGAATATCTCCAGCTCGCGCAGCGAGATCGAGCATACGTTGGAAGTGCTGCACAGCGCTTTCGAGAAGCTCTTCGACGACACGTACCAAGACCTCTCCCTCGATGTGTCCGCCGACATCTCGGTGCTGCACGCCATGCTCGCCCAAGAGGGACTCACGGAAGGCCCCTTCGATGTGAAACCGTAAGCAATGGCTTCGAGCGCCTAACCCCGGACGCTCTTGAGCGCGAGGCTCGCAAGGCCCCCTCGCAATTTCCGATTCATCCGTACCGTGCCCGTGAAAGGATATGCTATGACCAACGAACTGACCGATCTCACGAACATTCCCGCCCCGACGCTCACGCTCGATCCCGTAAGCGACGGCGAGGTGGCCGAGGTCTCCATCATCGAGGTGGACCCGCCCGCCGCGCCCAGCCTCGCCGACTCGCTTTCCGCCGAGGAGCTGGCCCAGGTGGACGCCTTCGCCCAGCAGATCGACATCGCCAATTCCCAGCAGGTGCTCACCTTCGGCGCCGGCGCCCAGAAGAAGATGGCGTCGTTCTCCGAGACGGCGCTCGCGAAGGTGCGCACCCAGGATTTGGGCGAGGCGGGCGATCTTATCGCCGGGGTAGTGACCGAGCTCAAGAACTTCGACGTGGATGACGACGACAAGGGCTTCTTCGGCCTGTTCAAGAAGTCGGCGAACAAGATCACGTCGCTCAAGGCCCGCTACGACACCGCCGAGGCCAATGTCGACAAGATCGCCAAGACCCTCGAGGGCCATCAGGTGCAGCTCATGAAGGACGCGGCCACGCTCGACAAGCTCTACGAGCTGAACCTCACCTACTTCAAGGAGCTGACCATGTACCTTCTGGCCGGCCGTCAGCGCCTGGCCGAGGTGCGCGAGGGCGAGCTGGCCGAACTTTCCGCCAAGGCTCAGGCCTCCGGCTCCACCGAGGACGCCGAGGCGGTGCAGAAACTCGCCGCCGCCTGTAACCGCTTCGAGAAGAAGCTGTCGGACTTGGATTTGTCCCGCACCGTGGCCATGCAAATGGCGCCGCAGATCCGTCTTGTGCAGAACAACGAGATGCTCATGATCGAGAAGATCCAGACGACGCTCGTGAACACCATTCCTCTGTGGAAGAGCCAGATGCTGCTGGCGCTGGGGCTCGCCAACAACGAGGCGGCGCTCAAAGCCCAGTCGGCCGTCACCGACATGACCAACGAGCTTCTGCGCAAGAACGCCGAGAAGTTGAAAGCTTCCACCGTGGAGGTGGCCCGCGAGTCCGAGCGCGGCATTGTGGACATCGAGACGTTGAAGGCCACCAACGAGAACCTCATCCAGACCTTCGATGAGGTAATGAAGATCCAGGCCGAGGGCCGCGCCAAGCGCGCCGAGGCTGAGGCGGAGATGCGCCGCATGGAAGCCGAGCTGCGCCAGAAACTGCTGGAGGTGAAGTAGCCCGTGCGCGTGATGGCGCTGGATATCGGGGAAGTGCGCGTGGGGGTGGCGGTGAGCGACCCGGGCGAGCGCGTGGCAAGTCCGGTGTGCGTGATGCCCGCCGCCGAGGTGACCGGTTGCGCCAAGCCCTTCCGCCGGCTTCTGGAAGACTGGGAGCCGGAGCTGCTCGTCTGCGGGCTGCCCCGCACGCTCGCCGGCGAGGAGGGCCCCCAGGCGGCCCGCATTCGCAAGGAGGCCGCGCGCATCAGCGACGCCTGCGGCATTCCCCACGTTTTCGCAGATGAACGGCTCAGCTCGGCCGAGGCCAAGCGGAGTTTGCGTGAAAAGGGTCTGACTGAGAAGGAGATGCGCGGCAAGGTTGATATGATAGCCGCAAGTCTGTTTTTGCAATCTTGGCTCGACGAGCGTGCCCGCGCTTGAGGTATTCGCGGGGCTAATCGCCGGGCCGTTTCGTAGAGAAAGGCCGCACCTTGGCTCTCCATGGCAAGAAGGTCACCTATTCGTCCCACTCCTCTCGCGCCGCCCGGGCGGCGCACGCCAAGGGGGATCGGGAGTTCCGTACCTACGACACGAGCGCCATCATGCCGAAGAAGTCGCCGGCGCCCTTCATTTGCTTGGGCATCGTGGCCGTCGTCGTCATTGCGGCCGTGTGCTTCTTCGCCTTCCGCGGCTGCGCCGGCTCGCAAGTGGAACTGCTCGCGCCTGGCCAGTCGGCGGAGGTGACCGTCACGGAAGGGGAGACCGCCTCCTCCATCGGCGACGCGCTCGTGGCCGCGCGCCTCATCGGCAGCTCGCGGGAGTTCACCGACGAGGTCACGCGCCTGGAAGCCGCCTCGGCGCTCATTCCCGGCACCTACACCTTCCAGGGCGGCAGCACCCCCGAGGAGCTGGTGCGCGCCATCATGGCCGGCCCCGCCCAGGTGGGCGACACGCTCGCCGTGCCCGAGGACATCACCCGTGCGGAGCTGTCCGAGCTGGTGGCGAGCGCCACGGGCGGCCGCATCACCGCCGAGGCCTTCCTCGCCGCTTCCGAGAACGCGAGCGCCTATGCGGCCGACTACGCGTTTCTGGAAAGCGCCGGCGAGAACTCGCTGGAGGGCTTCCTGTTCCCCAAGACCTACGCCGTGACCGAGGACATGGATGCCGAGGCCGTCGTGCGCATGATGCTCGACCAGTTCGGCACGGAGACCGCCAGCATCTTCGACGACTTCGCCAACAGCTACCCGGCGAGCCAGGGGCTCACGCTGTACCAGGCGGTGAACCTGGCCTCCATCGTCGCCAAGGAATCCACCGGCGACCAGGAGGTGCGCGATCATGTGGCCGGGGTGTTCTACAACCGCCTCGCCTCCGATCGGCCCTACCTGGAATCCGACGCCACCACGGCCTACGAGGTGGGCCGCGAGCCCACGGCCGAGGAGGTGCACGCCGAGACGCCCTACAGCACCTACGCGAATGCGGGCCTGCCTCCGACGCCCATCTGCTCGCCGGGCCTCGAGAGCCTCACCGCCGTGTGCGAGCCGACCCAAACCGAGGACATGTTCTTCTACTTCTATCCCGATGCCGACGGCAACATGCAGGCGGCGTTCAGCAAGACCTACGAGGAGCATCAGCAGGCCATCGCCGATAATTCCAACGCTGGTGGCGCCGACGGGTCGGGCGATGCTGCAGCCGGTGAAGGCGCGGCCGCCTAAGGGCGCCCTTTCGGTCTTCAGGTGCGACCCATGGCGCTTCTCACCCCCGATCGCTATTTCTCGCGCATCAGCGCCATCGATATCGAGCGCGATTTGCTCGGGTGCGGCCTGACTCATGTGCTGCTCGATATCGACAATACCGTGCGCGCCCGGGATACGGGATGCGTGCCGCGCGATGTGGGGATGTGGCTCGGTCGGGCGCGGGAGGCCGGAGTGAGCTTCTGTTTGCTCTCGAACAACTGGCATGCCGACGTGTACCGGTTCGCCGGCGAGTTGGAGATGCCCATCGTGGCCAAGGCCTTAAAGCCGCTGCCGCCGGCGTTTCTCGCGGCCCGGCGGAAGATCGGGGGAGCCGCCGCCGACACGGTCGTTGTTGGCGATCAGCTGGCGACCGATGTGCTGGGAGCCCATCTGACGGGCATGAAGGCCTATATGCTGCAGCCGTTGGTCGAGCAGGATCTGCCCCATACGCTGCTGCTGCGCAACGTCGAGCGGGCTATTTTGGGAGATCGCAAGCCGGAGCCGGCAATCAATATCGCGGAATGCGAGGCGAGCCGTTCCGCGGCGCGCCGCGGACAAGGAAGCGCCCCGCGCCGCTTCGGGCAGGGCGCGCAGCGCGGGGTCGAAGGGGCCTCGCGCGAAACGGGAAGGGAATCGCTGTGAGCGAGAAGCTGTATGTGCTGGGGCACCCGGTGAGCCATTCGAAATCGCCGGTCATGTACAACGCCGTCTACGAGAAGGCGGGGCTGCCCTGGCATTACGGTCTCATGGATGTGCCGACGGCGCCCGAGGCCGAGGCGTTCCTTGCGGCTCGCGACTTCCTTTCCATCAACATCACCACGCCCTATAAGCCCGAGGCGTTCGCTGCCGCCGATGTGCGGGCCGCCTCGGCCACGCTCGCCCACGGGGCCAACGTGCTCGTGAACAAGGACGGGGCCCTTATCGCCTACAACACCGACGGCCAGGGCTGCGTGGCCTATTTGGAACGGGCCGGCGTCGATTTTCGCGGCGCGTCCGTCGTCGTTTGCGGCACGGGGCCGACCTCCCTCTCCATCCTGCACGCCGTGGCCCAGGCGGGGCCGGATGAGGTGATCCTCATCGGCCGCGACAAGGCCAAGGCCCGCAACGTCATGCGCACCTACGCCGACGAGCTGGGGGCGATGGTCGGACGGGTGGTGGACATGCCCGCCTTCAAAGAAGGACACCTGAGCTTTTCCGAGGTGTACAAGCAGGTGGGCTTCAAGTTCGGCAGCTACGCCACGTCGCGGCAGGCCATCGCGGGCGCGGACATCATCATCGACGCCACGCCGCTCGGCATGAAGGCGGGCGATCTGGCCCCCTTCGACACGGCGCTTCTGAGCGCGGGCCAGACGGTGTTCGACGTGGTGTACGGCCATGGCGAGACGGCGCTGGCCCGGGCGGCCCGGGCGGCGGGGTGCCGGTTTTTCGACGGTGCCGGCATGCTCGTCGGCCAGGCCGTGGTCACGGTGGGCATCCTGCGCGACATCACCGGCGAGGCGGCCCTCGACATCCCCGAGGACGAGCTGTTCGCCCTTATGGCGCAGGCGGCCGGGTTTAATCTCGCCTAAGGCCCCTCGGGCGCGCGGGGATTTGGCGGCCGAGATGCCTTTGGCCCCATAGGCGGCGCGGCGCTGTCCTGCTATCATAGCGGCAATGGAAAACACCCTAGCTCGAAAGGTCGCGCCATAATGAACCGCACTAAGATCGCCCAGCTCTACGCCGATGCCGACGCCTTCGCCGGGAAGACCGTCACCGTTGCCGGTTGGGTCAAGTCAGTCCGCGATATGAAGAACTTCGGCTTCGTCACGTTGAACGACGGCAGCTGCTTCAAGGACTTGCAAGTGGTCATGGACCGCGCGACGCTGGAAAACTACGACGAGATCGCGCACCAGAACGTGTCGGCGGCTCTCGTGTGCGAAGGCGTGTTGAAGCTGACGCCGGACGCCCCGCAGCCCTTCGAGCTTGCCGCCGAGAGCATTCGCGTCGAGGGCGCCTCGGCTCCCGACTACCCGCTGCAGAAGAAGCGCGCCACGCCGGAGTTCCTGCGCACCCAGCAGCATCTGCGGCCGCGCACGAACCTGTTCCGCGCCGTGTTCCGCATCCGCTCGATGGCCGCCGCCTCCATCCACCGCTTCTTCCAAGACCGCGGGTTCGTCTACGTGCACACGCCCATCATCACGGCGAGCGACTGCGAGGGGGCCGGCGAGATGTTCCGCGTGACCACCATCGACCCGGCCCAGGTACCGCTCGTGAGCGAGGAGGCTGCTGCGGCCTCGGACGGCGCGCTTGTGGCCGGCGAGGTGGATTGGAGCGCCGACTTCTTCGGCAAGCCCGCCTCGCTCACCGTGTCCGGCCAGCTGAACGCCGAGAACTTCGCCATGGCCTTCGGGGATGTGTACACGTTCGGCCCCACTTTCCGCGCGGAGAACTCCAACACGGCGCGCCATGCCGCCGAGTTCTGGATGGTGGAGCCCGAGATTGCCTTCGCCGACCTTGAGGACGATATGGAACTGGCCGAGAGCATGCTCAAGTACGTCATCCGCGACGTGATGGAGCGCTGCCCCGACGAGCTGGCCATGTTGAACAAGTTCGTCGACAAGGGGCTTCTCGAGCGCCTGGATCATGTGGCCTCCTCCGACTTTGCGCGCGTCACCTACACCGAGGCCATCGATATCCTGCTCGCGGCGCAAGCGGCTGGGCGCGCCTTCGAGTATCCCGTTGAATGGGGCATCGACTTGCAGACCGAGCACGAGCGGTTCCTCACCGAGGAACACTTCGGCCGCCCGACGTTCGTGATCGACTATCCCGTCGGCATCAAGGCCTTCTACATGCGCCTGAACGACGACGGGCGCACCGTGGCCGCCATGGACTGCCTCGTGCCGGGCATCGGGGAAATCGTGGGCGGCTCCCAGCGCGAGGAGCGCCTGGAAGTGCTCGAGCGGCGCATCGCCGAGCTGGACATGGACGCCGAGCAGTACCGGGCGTATCTGGACTTGCGCCGTTTCGGCACCTGCCAGCATGCGGGCTTCGGGCTCGGGTTCGAGCGCCTCGTGATGTACCTCACGGGCGTGAGCAATATCCGCGACGTCATCCCGCACCCGCGCACGGTGGGCAACGCCGAGTTCTAAGAGGGCTCAGGGGCCGCTTCCGCCCGCACTTTACCGTCCCGAAACGGTCGGGTGCCTCTGCGTGCGCTACAATGGGTGCCGATCTGTCTCGGGCGCCCTCTGTCGGCGCGCCCTGCGAGAAAGCTGCGTCTATGGAATACATCACTGCCGGAGAAAGTCACGGGCCGAATCTTACGGCCATCGTGACGGGCGTGCCGGCCGGCCTGCCCGTGTCCGTCGATCACATCAACTCCGATCTGGCCCGCCGCCAGGCTGGCTACGGGCGCGGCGGCCGCATGGCCATCGAGAAGGACACGGTGCGCGTCACGAGCGGCATCCGCTTCGGTCGCACCATCGGCAGTCCCATTGCGCTTGAGGTGGCCAACCGCGATTGGGAGAACTGGACGGATCGCATGGCCGCCTTCGGCGAGGCGCCGCGCGATCTGGTGCGCGAGGTGACGCCGCGGCCGGGGCATGCCGACCTGGTGGGCGCCCTGCGCACGAACACCGATGACTGCCGCAACATCCTGGAGCGCGCGAGTGCTCGGGAGACGGCGGCCCGGGTGGCCGCAGCCGGCGTGGCGCGCGAGTTTCTGGCGGCGCTCGGCGTGGAAGTGATGTCGTACGTGGTGTCGGTGGGGGACGCGGCCATGCCCGAGGAGACGATGGCCGACGCCGCCGAGCACAAGCCGCTCGACATCGAGCTGTCGGAGATGCGCTGCCCGGACGCAAAGGCGACCATCGCCATGAAGAAGGCCATCGACCGCGCGAAGTCCGACGGCGAGAGCTTGGGCGGTACCTTCCGCATCGTGGTCTGCGGGCTTGCGCCGGGGCTCGGCACCTACGCCACGGGCGCCGATCGGCTCACCTCGCGGCTGGGCGCGGCGCTCTTTTCCATCCCCGCCATCAAGGGCGTGGAATTCGGCCTCGGTTTTCAGGCAGCCGCGCGTCCTGGGTCGCAGGTGCACGACCCCATCGTGCTCGCCGACGGCGAGTTCCGCCGCACGTCGAACAACGCCGGCGGCTTAGAAGGCGGCATGACCACGGGCATGCCGCTCGTGATCACGGCGGCCATGAAGCCCATCCCGACGCTCATGACGCCGCTGGAAACGGTGAATCTGGACACGCTCTGCGTAGAGGAGGCGTCGAAGGAGCGCTCGGACGTGTGCGCGGTGCCGGCGGCGGCCGTGGTGGCCGAGGGCGAGGTGGCCTTCGCGCTGGCCAACGCTTATCTGGAGGCTTTTGGAGACACCTGCATGGCCGACATCAAGGCGAACATCAAGGCCTACAAGGCGCGGCTGCGCACCATGGGGCGCTAAGATGGCGGAGCGTATGGAACTGACCCGCCCGGTCTTTTTCGTCGGGTTCATGGGCGCCGGCAAGACGTCGGTGGCCCGGCGCCTCGCCCGCACGTGCGGCGTGGCCTCGGTGGACATGGATACCTACATCGAGCGCCGCGAGGGCAAGAAGGTGAAGGAGATCTTCGCCGAGGGCGGGGAGGAGGGATTCCGCGCCATCGAGACGGACGTGCTGCGCGAGCTGGGCGCTAAGCCCGACCCTTTGCTCATCTCCTGCGGCGGCGGCGTGGTGGTCACGCCGGCCAACCACGACGTCTTCCGCGAGGCCGGCTTCGTGGTGTATCTGGAAGTGACCGCCGACGAGGCCGCCAGCCGCATCAGCGATACGTCCACCCGGCCCTTGTTCCAGAACCTGGAAGCGGCCCGAGCCCGCTGCGAGGAGCGACTGCCGCTGTACGAGGCGGTGGCCAACGTGCGCGTGAGCACCGCCGGCAAATCGGTGCCGGCCATCGCGCGGGAAGTGCAGCGCATTTTGGAAAAGGAGGGAATCCTGTGCCCGCAACAAAGATAGTGGTCAACATCCCCGGCGAGACGCCCTACGACGTGCGCATCGGCGCCACGGTGCTTTCCGGCCTCGGCGAGTCGGTGCGCCGGCTCGATGGCGTGGGAGACGCGCCGCACCTGCTCGTCCTCACCGATTCCAACGTGGGGCCGCTGTATCTGGAAGAGGCCAAGTCGTCGCTGAAGGCGGCGGGCTTCCGCGTGAGCGATATCGTCGTGCCCGCGGGGGAGGACTCGAAGTCGCTCGCGGTGGCCGGGGAGATCTGGTCGGCCATGGCGTCGCTCGGGCTCACGCGCGACTGCGCCGTGGTGGCCCTCGGCGGCGGCGTTGTGGGCGACTTGGCGGGGTTCGTCGCCTCTACCTACATGCGGGGCATCCCGTTTGTGCAGGTGCCCACCTCTCTTCTGGCCATGGTGGACTCCTCGGTCGGCGGCAAGACCGGCGTGAACCTTCCCGAGGGGAAGAACCTCGTGGGCACGTTCAAGCAGCCGGCCTACGTGTGCGCCTCCACGGCGGTGCTCGCCACGCTGGACGACCGCGAGTGGGCCTGCGGCTGCGCCGAGATCGCCAAGGCGTCGGTGATCGATTCCGACGAGTTCTTCTTCTGGATGATGGATCATGCCAGCGCCCTGGAGGCGCGCGATCCGGTGGTGGTCACCGAGGCCATCGCGCGGTCGGTGGTGTTCAAGGCCAACGTCGTGGCCGAGGACAAAACGGAGAGTCGCGGGGTGCGTGAGTGCCTGAACTACGGGCACACTTTAGGGCATGCGGTGGAGGCGCTTGCGGGCTACGGGACGTTCTCCCACGGAGCCGCCGTGGCCGAGGGCATGCGTTTCGCGGCGCGCCTCGGCGTGGATGTGGTGGGTACGTCGGCCGAGCTGGTGGATGCCCAAGACGAACTGCTGGACGCGCTGGGGCTGCCGGCGCTTGCCTGGTCGGCGCCGGCCGAGGAGATGCTGGCCGCCATGAAGCGCGACAAGAAGACCCGCGCCGGCGAGGTGCGCTTCGTGCTGCCCCGCGACATCGGCGACTGGGAACTGGTCGCGGTGCCCGACGAGGTGATTTTGGAGCATCTGCGCCGGTGGGAGGATTCCAAGAGTTTGTGACGGCTGCGGCGATCGGTCGGGGAAGGTGCTCCGCAGCCCGCTGATCGCTTTTTCCCGCTGCGAACGCGATAACAGAATCAGCGAAGATGACGCACATCAGTCGGTACCATCCCCGCATCGCTGCTGCTGAAGTGGAAGCTGATTCTTAACAATCGCGTTCTCCGCGGGGCGATCAGAGGTCTGCGGAGAGCCCTCTGCGGCCGATCGAGGAAAGGTTGACGAAGGTGAAGAAGATACTGCTCATGAACGGGCCTAACTTGAATATGTTGGGGGTGCGTGATCCGGCTATTTATGGCACGGACACGCTTGAGGCCATCGAGGAGATGGTGCGTGCCTACGGGGCCGAGCATGGCTGCGAGGTCGACTGCTTTCAGTCGAACCACGAGGGCGCGCTCATCGATCGGCTGCATGCGGCCCACGGCAACTACGATGGTATCGTGTACAACCCCGGGGCCCACACGCACTACTCCTACGCGCTGCACGATGCGGTGGAATGCATCGACGTGCCGGTGGTGGAGATCCACATCTCCGACATCTCCAAGCGCGAGGAGTTTCGCCGCCACTCGGTGATCGCGCCGGCCTGCATCGCCCAGGTGAAAGGCCTCGGCAAGGAGGGCTACCTGCGCGCACTGGATATTCTGCTGGAAAACGCTGTGGCCGAAGGTAGCGAATAGCCCGATAGGGTAGGACGCCGGTGCGACGGGGCGTCCCGCGCGCAGGTTGCGCAGCGAACGGAACAGTCCAGTGAACTGTTCCGCCGAGCGAGCCATTGCTTGAGCACGGGATGCCCCGTCGTACCGGCGTCCGGACGAACCAGGAGGAATTCATGACGGTATTCGACGAGTTGAACGATCCGAAGGCCTGCGAGCGGCATCTGGCCCGCTTGCGCGATGCGTTTCCCGAGCTGGGCTGCGGGGCGTTTCTCGTGCGCGACACGTCGAACATCCAGTGGCTCACCGCCTTCGATGACGTCTTCGACGAGGAGGCGGCCCATGCTCTGTATGTCTGCCCCGACCACGCGTGGCTGCATACCGACTCGCGCTATGTGACGGCCTGCGAGAACGCCGCGCGGCTCAAGCCTTTGGAGGTGAGCGCCGAGCGCGAGACCCACGCGCAGTTTGCCGCCAAGCGGTGGGGAGGCCGGCCCTCCGGGGCCGCCGATGCGCTTTTGGGCATCGAGGACGGCGTCTCGCTCGCCGAGTACCGCCGCTTGCAGAAGGCGTTCGCTGACGCCAGTGCCGGGGAGCCCTTTGTGGAGACCGATAGCGTTGTGGTGGGGTTGCGGGCGGTGAAAGACCGCTACGAGATCGCGCGGATGCGCGGCGCCCAGTCCATCACCGACGCTGCCTTCGAGCACATCGTCTGTTATATGCGTCCGGGCATGACGGAGCGTCAGGTACAGCTGGAACTGGAAGAGTTCATGCTGCGCCACGGTGCCCAGGGCCTGGCGTTTCCCTCCATTGTGGCCACCGGGCCCAACGGAGCGAGCCCGCACGCCATCCCCGGCGCCACCATGCTGGAAGCCGGCCAGTGCGTCGTGCTCGATTTCGGTGCCCGCTCCTACGGCTACTGCTCGGACATGACGCGCACGGTCTTCCTCGGCGAGCCCGACCCGGAGATGCGGGCGGCGTGGGACGCGCTGCGGGAGGCCAACGAGTCCGTGGAAGCTACGCTTCGGCCCGGCGTCACGGGCAAAGAGGCCCACGAGCGGGCCGAGGAGGTGCTGGCGGCGGCCGGCTTCGGCGGTCGCATGGGGCACGGGCTCGGTCACGGCGTGGGTATCGACATCCACGAGGAACCGGTGCTCGCTCCGCGCAACGAGCGACCGCTCGTTGCCGGCAACGTCGTCACGGTGGAGCCCGGTATCTACCTGCCGGGCAAGTTCGGCATGCGCCTGGAGGACTTCGGCGTCGTGACCGACGACGGCTTCGACGTGTTCACCAACTCCACCCACGACCTCGTGGTCATCTAAGATGCCGCGCCGTCCGTACGGGCGGTGCGCTAGAAAGATACAATGCCGCTCGTCGGCGGTGAGCGGTTGAGTTTGCGCCATCTAACCTTTGCGTGGTTGTGCTTGCGTAATTTCCGCGAGCCGCGCCCTTCCCCGTGCTATAACTGAAACCGTACAGAGGCAATTTCGATACCGGAAAGGACGGTGAGGAGACGATGACGGAACGGAAGATCAATCGTGGGAGCGAGATTCGGGCCAAGGGAAAATCCATGGGGCGCGAGCGCTCGGGCGTATCTGCCGATCCGTCCGACAGACCCTCGCCGCAAGCCGGTGGCTTAAAGGCGGTGCCTTCGGCCGAGGGCGTCCAAGACACTCAAGACGGTCTTTCGCTTTCGACGAAATCTGCGGAAGGCTCGCCCGCCGCTCTCGCCGAGCGATCGCTGACGCTGCGCGCCGCCCTGTTTCTGACGGGCCGCATCGCGCTTATGCTGGCGGGCATCGCGGTCATGGGGCTTGGCATCGACATCGTCGTGAAGGCCGATTTGGGCAACTCGCCCATCTCCGCCACGCCCAACGTACTTTCCATCGGCTTCACAATGGTGAGCTTCGGCACGTTCATGCTGGGGTGGCAGTGCTTTCTCGTGCTGGTGCAAATCGCCCTTCTTCGCCGGGAGTTCCGCTTGGTGGACTTGTGGCAGATTCCCATCTCGGTGTTCTTCGGCGTGTGCATTGACACCTTCATGGCGCTGCTCGGCCCCGCTGCGCCGACGAGTTATGTCGCCTCGTGGCTGTGGCTCGCCGGCGGCATGGCCGTTCTCGCGCTGGGCATTGTGATGACGGTCGTCTCGGGCACGGTCATGAACTGCGGCGAGGCCGTGGTGCAGGCCGTAGTGCGCAAGACGGGCGCCCGGTTCGGCACCGTGAAGGTGGGCTTCGATCTCGCCTGTGCGGCCTTGGCGTGCCTGTGCGCGTTCCTGTTCGTGGGCCATTTGGCCGGCGTGCGCGAGGGCACCTTCGTCTGCGCCGCCTTCACCGGCGTCATCGTGAACATCTACATGGGCCTCTACGGCAAGCTGCGCGACGCCGCCCGCAGCCGCCGCAAAGGGACGGAGAGGCCTTTCGCCGACGAGCCGCAGGGCGCCCCCGCAACAGAAGAGGCGTAGGCGACAGGGCCGAAAGAAGCGCCACTGCCGACCGATCGTCCAACAGGGTGACGTGTCCGGGCAAGAATAAGCTCCCGATGGGGCGGAAAATTCGACTTGTTAGACTTTGGGGATCGTAAGCGCCGAGTATCGCGGGGCAAAACTGACGAATAACGTAAATAGCAGGTCTTATCGGAGCTGCTTTGCCAAACAAGAAATCTAACAAGTCGAAATTTTCGCCCATATCGAAAGGGGTAGTTTGCTCGTGCCTTTAAGCGGCATCTCCGACGGCCGCCTCTTCTTCTATGGCGATGGCTGGCGTTGCGCTCGCGTCCTCCTGCGTCTCTTCATGGCGCTCCGCAACAGCTTTGCCCAAACGCAGTATTCCGTAGGCTCCGAACACCGCCGTATACACGAAAAGCGATTCTTGGGCGGCAACGCCTCCGTGTAGGGCAGCAGGAAGAAGCATGAGCGCAAGATGGCAGAATATCAGAGCGAAGAATAAGTAGGCGAATCGCTGGATGCGCGTCCAGCGACGGCTGCTCATGGCCCGCTTCACGATGCCGAGGGACGTCACGCCAAGAAGAGCGAGCAGCACGAAGAGTGCGACGGCCACGCCGAAGGCGACGGCAACATTGCTGTTGATGCTCGCATTGCCGAGCAGTCTGGGCAGGTAGGAGCCAAGGTACACGGCCATGTGCCCGAGGCAGAGAATGCAGGCGATAATGGACAGCTCGGCCCTGATCGGCTTCATTCGACGGTAGAGAGTCTGCTCCTTGCCGAGGCAACCTATGAGCATGACGACTGCGAAGAGGGCGACGGCAAGCTCGCACTTTTGAATGAGATCGACCAGGGGCATCCACAGCCAGCGGGGAACGCCGAAGGTGGCACCAAAGAAGTAGAGAAGGACGAGCATCGCGGCAATGCTGTAGAAGAGAGAGGGATGAGCCTTGAGAGGGCTTCGGAGGAGGTAGGCCGCCACTGCCGCGATAATCAAGAGAAAGAGGAAATTCATAGGGGCTCCTAAGGTTGCCGAAGAGCGAAGCTGACTGCATGGACCAACTTCACGTGAGAAAGAGAAGGGCGTCCGACGAAGGGGAGGGTCGGACGCCCTTGAAACGGGGAGGGACTAGGATTACCGCGACTGGGCGATGGCCTCCAAAGTGAGCAAGGCGAGGCGCCCCAGTGGCTCGTACAGGGTGCCGGCGGCCGCTGGCCCAAGCTGTTCGAAATAGCGCAGTGCCCAGGTCATCAAGTGCTCGTCCAGAAAAGGGCCGACCTGGTCCGGCTGGTTGTCGGAAAGCCAGCTGAGAAGCACGAGCATGCGCCCAATGTGGTCGACGGGCTCGCGACTTTCCCCTTCGTGCAGCTGGATGCCTCGGGCGCGCATCCAGCGCTGCAGGGCGACGCACGAATCGCCGAACAGCACCGACTCCGAGTCGAGGTAGACCGACCCCCACGGGGGCGCGGCGAGCTTGCCTGGCCCCACGAACAGCCGATGGTAGTCGCGGTCGAGGTCAGCAGGGTCGGCCCCGACCGTGCACTGGAGCTGCTCGCCGATTTCCTCCAAGGCCGCCTTATCGCCATAGGGCCACTCGGCCGGAAGATCCGCGGACGCCAGGCCCTCCAAAAGCAGTTTGGCTGTCGAAGAAGAGGGCTTCTCAAGGAAGAGCGTTCCCAGTACCAGCGCGCAGGGCGCGGTGTTCTCAGCGGGCGCGTTCATGGCTACTCCACTTCGAGGGGGTTGGCTAGGTAGCCCTCGTCGAGGTTGTAGGTGTCGGAGTCGATGGCCTGGCAGCTTCCGATGACGAGGTTGGGGCCCGTGGTCGGCTCGGGCAGGGGCGGCACCTGGCAGAGATCGCCGTGCTTCTCGCGCAGCTCGTCGATGGGGCCGAACTCCAGAGCGCGCAGCGGGCAGGAGCCGACGCACATGGGCTGCTCGTCGTTGCGCACGCGGGCCAGGCAGCCGTCGCACTTGCGGGAGACCGACAGCTCCGCATCGATGCGCGGCGCGTCGTAGGGGCATGACTTCTGGCAGGTGCCGCAGCCGATGCACACTTCCGGGTCGGCGTTCACAAGGCCCGTCTCGGCGTCTTTCCGCATGGCGCCCGTGGGGCAGTTTTCCACGCAGGCGGGGCTGTCGCAGTGGTTGCAGGAGACGGCCAGATGGTAGTTGAAAGCCGTCTTGTTCCACGCCCCCTCGGGGGTTTTCTCCCAGCTGCCACCCTCGAAGTCGTAAATGCGGCGGAACAAGATGTCGGGCCCCAGGTCGTGGTAGTCCTTGCAGACGAGTTCGCAGGTTTTGCAGCCGGTGCAGCGCGAAGAGTCGAAATAGAAACCGTATTGCGTCATGGGAAGCCTCCTTAAGCCTTCTCGACCTGCACGAGCGTAGAGCCGGTCGACGGGCAGTTCTTGGAAATGGGCGACCAGTGGTGGCCGCTCAGGGTGTTGGCGTTGGCACCGATGTCCACGCCGTCGACCACCTCGCGCCGGTGGGCATGGGGCATGCCCACGACGCCGGGCATGATGCGCGCCGTCACGCGGGCCATGATCTCCACCTCGCCCCGGTCGTTGAACACGCGCAGGGTGTCGCCGTTTTCAATGCCGCGCGGCTCGGCGTCGATGGGGTTGATCCACAGGCAATGACGGCAGGCCTGCTGCAGCTCCTCGATCACCTGGTAGCGGCTGTGGAACTGGTTTTTCGCCTTCCAGGTGGAGAACAGGAGGGGGTAGGTCTCGTTAACGTCGGCCACGCCCTCTATCTCGGGGAAATAGCTGGGCACCGGCCGCACCACGTCGCGCTCCCCGTTGTGGAACGTCCAGGTGTCCCGTATGGTGGCCAGGCGCTCGGAGTACAGCTCGATCTTGCCCGAGGGAGTCGTCCGGGGGCGTCCTTCCGGGTCCTCGACGTAATCTTTGAGCGCGATGAAGGGGACGGCCTCGACGGGATCGCGCCAAAAGCCCATCTCCAAGCCCTCCTGGAAGGACGGGGCGTTGCCGTTGGGGGCCGAGGGGCGACTGTACTCCTCGTAGCGGGTCTCCATCCATTCCTCCCATGTCTTGCCTTCGGTGAACTCGTCGCGCAGGCCGAGGCGCTCGGCGAGATCGGCGACCCAGTCGTAGGAGAGGCGGCATTCGAACTGCGGCTCTTGCACGGGGCGGCCGAAGACGAAGCCGAGCGCGGAGCCGCCGGTCACGGTGGAGACCATGTTCATGCGTTCCTGGTACATGAGATCGGGCAAGATGATGTCGCAGAAGGGCAGGGAGGTAGACATGATGACGTCGCAGCCGAGGATGAACTCGCACTTGCTCTCGTCCTCGAGGATGGTGGCCGCCCAGTTCAAATCCGAGCTGGAGTTGCCGAAGCAGCCGGCCTCGTAAAGAGCGAGGAACTTGATGCCGACCTCGAGCTTGTCGCCACCCTGGATGCCGTCGGTCAGTGCGGTCATCTCCAGGGGATGGTCCATGGCGTTGAAGCGCCCGGAGATGGAGATCTTCTTGGTGACGGGGTTTTCGCCGATGGGCACCGAGTTCCACATGCCGCCGTCGAAGTTCATCTGCATACCCTTGCCGTTGAGCCCCGGGCAGGTGCCCGCTCGGCCGATATTGCCGGTGATGACGGGGAGGGCGGCGATGGCGGCGGCGTTCCATTCGCCGTTGTGGCGGCGCTGGGGCCCGAAGCCCTGGGTGATGAAGCAGGTCTCATGGTCGGTTATGAAGTGCGCCAGGTACGTGATCTTCTCGGAGGGAAGGCCGCAGATGGGGGCCGCCCACTCGGGCGTCTTGGGGATATTGTCGTAGCCGGTGCCCATGATGTAGTCCATGTAGGAGGAGTTCGCCGGAGCCGATTCGGGCATGGTGTCGGCGTCGAAGCCGACGACGTATTTGTCCAGGAAGGCCTTGTCGTGCTTGCCCTCGCTGATGATGACGTAGGCGATGGCGCTTGCCAGGGCGCCGTCGGTGCCGGGGTAGATAGGGAACCACTCATCGGGGTTGCCCGAGGACCCCTCGCCCAGGCGGTAGTCGACGAAGGCGACGGGGATGCCGGCTTCCCGCGCCTTGGCCACCTCGTACACTTCCCCCATTCCGCACATGCGCGATTCGCCCGAGCCGCAGCCGAAGAACAGCCCGCAGTCGGCATCTTTAATGGCGGAGGTGTTGCTTCCGAGGCCACCGGCACAGTCGAAGGTCTGGCCGTCGAAGCCGAAGAGGTAGTTGGCGGTCTGCGCGATCTGTCCGTTGGACTCGGAGTTGATGGTTCCCAGATGTCCGCCGGTGAGGTTGAACAGGCGCTGGATGGGGTAGTTGCGGGTTCCCGTTGCGCACAGGAAGAACGCCTCGGGCCCGTAGGTGTCAAGGGTGTAACGGTACTTCTCGGCGATGATGTCGAGCGCCTCGTCCCAGCTGATGCGCTCGAACTCGCCTGAACCGCGCTTGCCGGTGCGCTTCATGGGGTACTTGAGGCGATCGGGGCTGTTGATCCACTTCCGCACAGAGCGCGCCTTCAGGCAGGAACGGAACGAGACGCCACCGAACTCGTCGTCGCCTTCGGTGTCGTTGTCGACCCAGCGCAGGGTTCCATCCACGACGTGGCACTTCAGGGGGCAGGCGACGAAGCCGCAGTGGCAGCAGCTCTGCCAGATGACCTCTCCCTCCTCGGGGATGTCGTTGGCCACGACGTCGGTGGTTCCCGTTTGCGCGAGGTCTTCGCCCTTCTCTGCCGTTTGGGGTGCGCAGCCGAAGAGGGAGCTTGCGGCCCCTGCTCCGGCCATGGCCGCTAAGGCCGATAGGGTAGAGCCCTTGACGAACCCCCTCCGCGAGACGGTCCTCTCTGTTGCTTGTGCCATAAATGGTCTCCTTTCTCCTCGAGGCGACACCCCTCCGGTGTCTGTGCCGTCTGATGCCAGTTTGGCCTCGGAAGAGCGGCTTGTGTGAGACCCTGTTTTGGTGAAAAGTCGTTTTCAGCTGTCAACCTTTTTCGTGAATTACCGAGAAATGCCTGATGGCAGAGAGATTGGAGAGGAGCGAAAGATGCCCCGCTTGCGGCGGTTCTCCTCCTGATCTGGTAGACTTCGGTTTGTTCGCAGTTGAAGAGGGGGTCGCAATCGGTGAAGCTGTTCGATGTGGGCAAGGTCGTTTCATCGTCGATCGGCATGGCGGCGGCCATGTCGCTCTCGTCGCTGTTCTTGTGGAAAAGCGACTGGCTCTCTGTCCCTTCGGGGGCCTTCTACGGTTCCCATGGCGTGGGAATTGCAATTGGCGTCGTGGTGAGCGCGGTGGCGATGCTGTGGTGCACTCTGTCGCGGCGGTCGCTGCGCCATTTCGGGATGGGCGTGGTTCCCTGCGTCGCCCTTGCGAGCTTGCTCGTGTCCGGCCTGCCGATGGTGGAGGGGACGGCTCAGTGGGTGCTCGGCATCGCGATTCCCGTTGCGGGCTCCTATGCGCTTGTATTCTCGTGGTTCTACGTTATATCGTTGCGCGATATCGAGGTCAGTTTGATGACGCTGCTCTTGGCATGGGTGGTGAGCTTTTTCGCAAGGACGTTCTTCGAATCCTTTACGGGCGCGGCGGTGACGCTGGCGATTTCAACGGCCCTTATGGCCGCCAGTTGGATATTGCTTCTCGCGCAGAACCGCCAGATCGACCTTGCCTCGCCGATGGCGACGTGCTCTTTCGCTGACAACCGGGTGAGCTATATCCACGGGCTCGGCAGTTTCTGGCGCAGCGTGCTGTACTGCGGAGCCTTTGCCTTTCTCGGCGGAGTGGTGCGGTTTCTCTCCATCGACACGACGGCGATGACGTTTGTCAACTACGGTTCCGCGCTCGCGGGGCTGTTCGCCCCCATCGCCCTTATGCTGCTGTGGCGGTTTCGGACGGTGCGCTATACCATCGACGGTGTGTTCCGGCTGGCGTTTCCCCTGATCGTGGTGGCTCTCGGGGCGCTTCCGTTCGCCTATGGGACTCCGCTTGTCGTTGCGGCCGCGCTTCTGTACATGATTTACAGCTTTCTGTCGCTGAGCGTTCAGATCCTCGCCGTTCAGGTGTCGCACGACTACGGCATCGACCCGGTGTTCTGCCTGAGCTTCCAGACGCTCGTTTGCGTAGCCGCGCAAGGTCTGGGGTACCTTCTGGGCGCTTTGGCCCCCTGCGGCACGGCATTCGACGTCTCCCCGTATGCCGTTATAGCTCTCGGGTCGGTGTGCTTTCTGGCGCTTGTTCTGTACGGAACACGGGCGCTTCATCCCTCGCGCTCGGAGACGAGCCGGCCCATCGAGTTCCTGTCGCTGGCTCGGACGCGGGAGGGCGCGACCGATCCGGCGTCGGATGGCGCCATCGACTTGGATGCGGACGACGCGATCGCGGAAGAGGCCCTGGGAGATGCCGAGCAGCCGCACTACGAGGATAAGACGGCCCTCCGGTGCGACCTCATCGGGAGGAAGTACGCCTTGTCGCAGCGGGAAATCGAGGTGATGGCCCTGGTGGCGCGAGGGCACACCATCTCCTCCATCGCCACGGAGCTGTTCATTTCCGACAACACGGTGAAGACGCACCTGCGCCGGCTTTACCAGAAACTGGACATCCACAAGAAACAGGAGCTGTTCGCCCTCATCAACAGCTACGTCGATTAGGGGCGATTAGGGGTCGATGGAGGGATGCTTGTCCTCGTCGACCTGCGTCCTCTCATATTTTCTTTGCGAAGAGGGCGCGAGACGGCTATACTGTACCAGTTTGAACCAAACGCGGCGGGCGACCAGAGGGTTTGCCGCGGCGCGTGAGCAGGAAAGGAAACATCCGTGGCAAGCATTTCTACCGCCGATTTCAAGAACGGCATGTGCATCATCAACAACGGCAAGATGTGCACCATCGTCGAGTTCCAGCATGTGAAGCCGGGCAAGGGCGGCGCGTTTGTACGCACTAAGCTCAAGGACATCAAGACCGGCCGCGTGGTCGACTACACCTTCAACGCCGGCACGAAGTTCGATTCCGTGCGTCTTGAGTCCAAGAAGATGCAGTACCTCTACAACGACGGCGCCGATTACTGGTTCATGGACAACAGCACGTTCGAGCAGATGCCCGTCTCCGCCGATATGGTGGGCTCCGCGGCCGATTGGCTGAAGGAGAACGACGAGGCGACGCTGCTGTACGCCGGCGACGAGCTCATCAGCTTGGAGCCCCAGATGTTCGTGGAGCTCGAGGTCACCCACACCGAGCCGGGCTTCAAGGGCGACACCGCCACCAACACGCTGAAGCCGGCCACCCTGGAGACGGGCAAGGAGGTGCAGGTGCCGACGTTCATCGAGATTGGCGACGTCCTGCAGATCGACACCCGCGACGGCCGCGTCATCAAGCGCGTGTAAAGTTCCGCCGCCGTTTCAGTGATCTTGGGTCTCCCTTCGGGGAGGCCTTTTTTGTGCTCCAGACAAAATGCCCTCGCGATTTTTCCGAAATATTGCGTTTGTTAGCATTCGGGGGGTCATTTTCGGAGCGCCCCCCATCCAGTTCAGTGAATTTGGGCATAATTCCTCCGTTATGTCCCCCGTTATGAGCTGAAAACAGGATCCAAACAGGGTCGTTTGGGCCATCTTTACGCTAACAAACGCAATTTCTTGGAAAAGATGGCCATGCAAATGTTCTGGGAGGACGAGATGGCTCTACGAAAGAGCGCGAAAGACTATGCGGGCCCTATTCCCGGGCGAAGAAGGCGAAGGCGACGCCGCCCGGGCCGACGTGGGTGCCGATGACGGCGCCGACCTGCGTGAGGGGCAGATCGTCCGGCACGGCGGACTCGTCGGCGGCTGCTTCTTCGGCGGCTTTCGCCTGTGCCAGGCTGTCGGCGATGTACTTGCGGGCCGTCGCGTCGGAGAGACCCGAGTAGGCCACCCAGATGGGCCGCGTGAAGTCGATGCCGCCGGCCTCGTCGATCTTCTGGAACACCATGTTCTTCGATTGCCTGGAACCGCGCGCCTTGCCCAGCACCACGACGTCGCCATCGACGACGCCCACCACGGGCTTAATGGAGAGCATGCCGCCCACGAGCGCCGCCGCTCCCGAGATGCGGCCGCCGCGGCGCAGGTACTCCAGCGTGTCCAGGGAAGCCACGAGCCGGATGTCCTTCTTCTCCTGGTTGAGGCAGTAGGCGATGTCGGCGGCGGAAAGCTCCTCGTCGCGCAGGGCCCAGGCGCGCTCGGCGAGGATACGCTCGCCGATGGTGGCGTTCTCGCTGTCGACCACGAAGACCGACTCCTTGAAGGGGGCCGCGGCGATGCAGGCGCTCTGGTAGGTGCCGGAGATGTGGCTGGAAAGCGTGATGCAGACGACCTCGTCGCCGGCATCGACGGCCTCTTGGAAGAGGTCTTGGAACACCATGGGAGGGATCTGGCTCGTGCGGGGTAGATCGTCGGTTTCCACGAGGCGCTCGAAGAATTCCTCGCGCGAAAGGTCGACGCCCTCGGCGTACTGTTCGGAGCCGAATGCGATGGTCATGGGGATGATGGTGATGTCGTGGGCGCGGGCGTAGTCCTCTTCCATGTCCGCCGACGAGTCCACGATGATGCGAATGGCCACAATGCCTCCCTCGAAGTCGTTTCCCTTATTTTATCGTCCGTACGCGGGGCCTCGGCGAGGCGACGTAAAGGCAAGTAAATTGTTCATAATTTGGGAACGGTTTCTCGATTGACAGCGAGCCGCAAAAGTGGCCGCTGGGAAGTGTTCAGGAGCGGCGCATTTCGCGGGCGAGCAGGGCGCGAGCCTCCTCGTGGCATTCGGGGCGGATGAGGTAATAGGTGAGCGCCTCGACCACGGTGGCGAAGGCCACGCCGCGGCCGACGATCTTGAAGGCGGAGATGCCGAAGCGGGCGGACGTGTCGGCGACCTCCTCGGCGGTGAACTGGACGGGGTGCCCTGAAGCATGGTCGAAAAAGTCGGGGCGGCCGCTTTTGCAGGGGAAGGGTCGCAGAATGCCGTCCTGCTGATCGGTGCTGTTGTGGCGGTAGTGCTCGGCGCGGTGGGGGCAGCCCGGCACACAGAACTCGTTCACCATGATCTCGGCCTTCCCGGGCGCGGCGAGAGCGCCGAGAACCACCGGGTCTTTGTGGATGTTGTAGGAGAGCACGATCCAGTCATAGGCGCGGGCTAGGCCGTTGAAGGTGGCGGCGTCGGCCACCTCGCGCGTGGTGGAGAGCACGAGCGGCATGCCGTAGTTCTCGCGCAGGTAGGCGCCGGCCGCGTCGTCGTAGACGATGGCCTCGCCGCCGAAGCGGGCGGCGGCGAGGCAGATGTCGTTGAGGTAGGGGTCGGCGAGTGTCTCCTCGCTGACGAGGCTGTTGGTGAAAGTGAGGCGCGGCACCAGGCCGTACTCGGCCATGATGGCGAAGGTACGCTCCATGGCGGCCGGGGAGGTGCGCTCGCGCAGGTAGGTGCGGCCCCCGTTCATGACGCAGCCGGGGAAGCAGCCGTAGAGGCTCGTGACGGCCACGCCCTCGCGGGCCATCTCCGGCCGCTCCCTCAGAAGCCGCACGAAGAACAGATTGAGCCCCAGATTAACGGTGAAATCGGGAAGGGTGTAGTTGATCATAGGACTCATCTCCTGCTTTAGAACATGCACATCTCGAGGTCTTCTCCCAAGATGGAGTGGATTTTATTGTACATGGAATCGGGCTTGTTGGCCTGCCAAGTGGGCTTTTCCATAGAGAAGAGCACGGCCTCGCGCCCCATGAACTGATCCATGGGCACCGTGTCGTCCACGGTGATGGCGCTCTTGGGGCACAGGCTCTCGCAGCTGCGGCATTGCACGCAGGCGGCGGGGCGGTGCACGAGACCCCAGAAGTCGCCGTCCTCGGCTTTGTCCAGGGCGCCGGTGGGGCAGAACACGGCGCACATGCGGCAGGAGCTGCAGGCATCGGTGTCGATGAGCACGCGCCCGATGACGCGGTTCTTCACGGCGTCGGCCGCCGGCTCGCCCAGGCGGTTCAGGTAGTTGTACAGAAGCGTGCGTCGGGTGGGGACGAAGCGGGAGAGGGTGCCCTGGGCGTTCACCTTGCGGTAGCGGGGGCTCATTGGCTTAGGTGCGGGAGTGTCGTCGGTCAGGCCCAGCCCGTCGGCCACGGCCTCAGCAGCCAGGTTCGCGGAGGTGTCCAAGCCGCCCGCGAGGAAGGCGCGGCGGCCGGGGTCGGCCGGAGCTTCAGTGGCGGGGGAGTCGGCACCCTCTTGGGCGGCCTGGGCTGTGGTGCCCTTCTCGGCGGCGCGCTCGGCCCGGGCGGCCAGGGCGCTCTCGGTCGTGGTGAGCCGTGCGGGCATCTCGTCGGTGAACTTCACGGAGAACGATGAGCCGAAGGCGCTCATGAGCGATTCGGCACTCTCGATGACGTCCATCACCTGCGTGCCGCCGGGCTCGTGCTCGCAGCCCTCGCAGTGGGCGCAGACGAGGGTGCCGTCAAGGGAGCGGTAGGCGGCCATGGCAGCGATAAGCGACTCGTCCACGCGCCCCAGGCAGGGGGCTTCCACGAGCATCGCCTCGTCGAGGGCCGGGGCGTCCTTCTCCTTCAGACCCAGGGCCCCGCGCCAGCCCTGGAGGCGGGCGGCGTCCTCGTGCTTCTTGCGGGCGGCGCGCACGGCCTTCTCGCAGGCGATAACGGGGTGACCCTTGGTGGCCACGATGGAGCGCTTGAGGGCAGCTGTGAGCTCGGCGTCGGTGGGGGTGCGCACCTCGATGGCCGAGGTGGGGCAGGCCGCCGCGCAGGTGCCGCAGCCGATGCACTTCTCCGGGTGCACGGAAAGCTCGCCGTCCGTCAGCTCCAGGGCGCCCGAGGTGCAGGCACGCACGCAGCGCAGGCATTCCACGTTGCGGTTGCGCATGACCACGCAGCGCTCGTCGTGGACGGCGATCTTGTCGCTCTCGATGGAGCTTAAGAGGTTGATGAGGCTGTCGAGGAAGGCCATGGCTCACTCCTTCTCTTCGAGGCCTGCGCCGGCGAAGGCCAGATTCTCATCGAGGTCGCCCACGGCGTCGGGCACAGAAGCGCCGGCGCGATTGCGGGCTGGCTTGGGGGCCAGCAGCGGGAAGGTAATGGCGTGCTCGGGGCATACCTCGGCGCAGGCGCGGCACTTGCTGCAGTCGGCCAGCGTTGTCTCGCCGGCGGCGATGTCGTGCAGGTTGATGCCCTCGGGGCAGGCGCGCACGCACAAGTCGCACGAGGCGCCGCGAGACTCGGCCAGGCACTTCTCGGCGTTAAGATGCGGGCGGAAGGTGAGGTTCAAGCCGCTCATGAGGGAGAGCAGGGCGCCCAAGGGGCAGAACTTCGCGCACCAGCGGGGCAAAAGGATCACCTCGGCGGCGATGAGCGCGATGAACGCGATGATGGTCCAGGTGGTCTCGCCGAAGGCGAACAGGCGCATGACCAGAAGAACCGTGGCGAAGGTGAGGCCCACGGGGCACACGAGGCAGAACACGGGAAAACCGAACACGAGCGTGCTGCCGAGGGCCGCGGCCAGGATGCTGTGGCGGCTGTCGATCTTCACGCCGTGGGACTTGCCGCAGGGGCTCGCGCAGGAGACGCAGCCAGAGAGGGCCTTTTTCTCCTTCTTGGAGAGGGGCTTGGCCGCGGCTGGGGAGGGGCGACCAAGGTCGCCCCCTACGGAGGCTGTTGCGGCATCGGCGCCGGCCGTATCTTTGCGGTTCTTGGCGGACACGCCCTCGCAGGCGGCGAACTCGCGGCGGCGCTTGGGGGCGGAGAGGAAGTGCACGGGGCATATCCAGGAGCAGAACACCTTGCCGAGTACGATGCAGATAACGAACACTGTTGTCACCGAGATCACGGCCAAGGGTATGGCGGTCTTCTCGGCCAGAAGCGCCATGAGCGCGCCCAAGGGGCACAGGAGCGTGAGGGACTCGAATCCGATGCCGCAGATGTTGCCGATGCCCCCGGCCGCGAAGTAGCCCACGGCCGCTACGGCCAGGATAGCCAGCGCGATGACCATGCGGAGGCGATAGGTCCTCGTCTTGTTCTCGTTCATGATTAAGACCTCCTCCTAGGAAAGCGGCACGACGACGATGGCGCGATCAGTGGCGCCCGGGGCGATGGCCCCCGCGGTCAGGGAAATGCAGGCGTTCTCGCAGGCGCCGCAGCCGTTGCAGCGATCGACGTCGACGACGGGCACATGGTCGTAGCCCAACTCCAGGGCGTCGAAGGCGCAGGCGTCCACGCACTCGTGGCAGCCCATGCCGCGCTGGGCCAAGCACCAGTCGCGGTTCACCTCGGCCACGCCGAGCACAACGTTGCCCACCTCGCCGGTTTCCGTATTGCCCAGCACGGCGCCTGCGGGCAGCCCAAGGGCCCGGGTGGGGCACACGTTCACGCACTGCGGGCCGTTCGCCTCGTTCGTGCAGAAGTCGCACCAGCCGGCCTTGAAGTCCATGGATGGGGTGCGCATGTTCAGGATGCCGTCCTCCAGGTGGGTGGGACCGATGGCGCCCTGGGGGCACACCTCGCGGCACTTCTCGCAGTGCAGGCAGCTGCCCCAAAGCGTCACCTCGTCCTGACCGCCGGGCGGGCGCAGCAGCGTCTTGCTCGGCACGATCTTCGCGCCGGCGCCCAGGGCCACGAGTCCCGCGGCCCCGATGGCGCCCAGGGCGAAGGTGCGGCGGCTGAAGCCTGCTCCTTGGGCGCGCTTCTCGGCGGGCATCTTCTTCTCTTCGGCCATTTACTCCTCGCCTTCTTTCTCGCTCTCGTCTTCCACATCGGCTAGAAGGTCGCGCAAGAACTCGCCGTCGCTCTCCAGAAAGCCCAGGGTGATGAGGCCCACGCCGCGATAGAAGGCGGTCCTGGCGAACTTGGCGATGTCCTCGGCCATCATGGGGTACCAGCGCAGCAGGTGGTCTTCCAGGAAGTTGCGCTGCTGCAGAAGGTAGCTCACGGCCAGCTCTTCGTCGTCCTTCTGCAGCGCCTCGATGGTGCGGTCGATGAGGATGGTCATGAACTCCAGCTCGTAGGAGAGGTGATCTTCGCTCTCCTTCTCGCTCTCCAGCTTCTCCAGGCCGGCGGCGCGGTACAGCATGAGCACCTCGTCGCGGGCGTCCGACATCGTGAGGCGTTTGGGGTTGGTGTAGACGGACTCGAAGGGGTAAGCGGCCGAGTAGGCGTCGTTGCCGCTGCCGATGAAGGTGCCCGAGAAGTCGCGGGCCAGCTCGGTCAGCACGTCGGCGTCGGCGTGGGACAGGTAGCTCACCACCAGGCGATGGCCGCGGTCCATGGAGACTTCGCCGGTGTGGGCCGGGAAGCGCGTCTCGCGCAGGGAGGCGAGGAATGCCTCGTCCACCTCGCTGCGGAAGAAGCGGCAGAGCAGCTGATAGGTGGCGCGGCGCCCTTCCAGGACGTCGATGAGGGTGGTTTCTTGGGCAGTCATGGGATACTCCTTTGAGGATTTCAGCGGGAACTTCGGGGGAGGGGCTTAGAATTCGTCGAGGACGCCGGTGGCTAGGGCCTGCCGCCCCAGGTCGGTGATGACCCAGGCGTCGCGCCATTCCACCAGGCCGCTCGTCTCGAGCTTGTCTATGAAATAGCCGCAGAAACGCCGGGGCTCTTCGCAGAGCGGGTCGGAATCAATGGCACCGTTGAGTTGGGGGGTAGTGGCGCCCCCGTCTGCGGAGACCATACTCATAATGCGGGCATAGAGCGGCGCGTAGCGCGGCTCTTCCCCGATGATGGCCTCAAGGGCCCCGGCGTCTAGGTAGTGGGCCACGGCGGCGCGTCCGGCGTCGGTGGCCCGATAGGTGGCAGGAGCGGCATCGGTCACCACGAGGTACTCCTCGCCGTCCTCGCCTACCACGAAGTTGTCCTCGGTAAGGCAGATCTCTTCGTCCTGCTCGACGATGGGCGCGTCTTCCTGGGCGCCCTCGCTTTCCACGGCCCCGGCCTTGGTGAGAAGGCGAAGGAGCCGGGCTGTGTCGAAAACACTCTTCGTGTTGGGGTAGGCCGCGTCCACATCGGCGACGATAGCCTCCGCCACGCGCGGCTCATCGGCGTCGGCGGCCTGCACGACGGCCAGCACGCGGAACTTCTGGCCCGGCATGCCGGCAAGCAGCTTGTCGATGCGCTCGGCGGCCGTAAGTGCCACCGGCTCGGGCACGATGGACTTGTCAGCGTCGGGAATGGGCGGCAGGTAGTCGGCGACGTACTGCTCCTCGGCGCTGGGGGCCTCGATTTCGATTTCCGCTAGGGGATCGAAATCGTCGTCGATGGTGAACACGTCGATATCGCTCATGGGAGGTCCTTTCTACAGGGTGGTGGCCATGCCGCCGACCATGGTCTCCACGGTGGGCAGCGTTGGCACGGGGCTGTCGTCGGTCAGGTAGGAGGAAGGGGTAAGAGAGGCGAAGCACAGGTCGTCCTTCACGTAGACCCGGGCGATTTCCATGGCGAGAGCATTGGCATTCTCGATGCGATCGTCGGTGAAGTACGTGCAGACGATGCGGTTTGCGCCCGTGGACTTGGCCGCCTCGAACAGGATGCGCCCGCGATCATAGGCACGGCGCTTGTGATTGATGGTCTCGGTGTCGCTTAAGGCATCGCGGGTCGGAAGGAAGCCGTCCACGAGGCCGCAGATGACGGTGAGCTCGCCGTGGCGGCCGAAGGCGCGCCGGTAGGGCACGACGGCCACGGCATCGGTCGTGTCGGGCGTGGGGTCGGTGAGCACCATCGTCGCGAAGGCGTCGGCATCGAAGGCGCTCATGGCGGCCAGAGCTTCTTGCTCTGCGTCGGTCAGCGCGCAGCCGGCCTGCCCAAGCGCGTCTGCCGCCTCGGCTCCAGTGGCGCCCTCGAGGCTTTGGCGCAGCTTCTGGAAGCGGGCGATGGGCTCCTCGAACTTGGCGAAGAACACGGCGTCGCGCTTGTCGGTGGGCAGGGCCGCAAGTTGGAAGAAGGCGTCGGCCGCGGTCAGGTTCCGCTCGTGGGCGTAGGATAAAAGCTCGCTGAACGCGTCGGAGCGCACAAGCCAGTCGCCTAAGCCCAGCCAGCTGCGCCAGGCGGTGAAATCGCGCTCGTCGGCGAGGAGTTTGGCCGCGGCGCGCGTGCGCACATGCCTGCAACGGGCTTCCTCGCGCGGATCGCCCTTGGCTTTGTGGGGCCCCGCGTCGATGACGCAGGGAATGTCGCGCTCCGCAAGGCGGCGGGCGATGCCCTCCATCCACAGGCGATGGGGGCAGGCCACGGTGATGGCGCCGGGATCGGTGCCATCATGAACGGCCTCGGCCACCGTGCGGGCAACTTCGTCGAATTCCTCGGCGGGATGGGCGCAGGCGGTCTTCTCCACAGCGACGCCTTCGTGCTGGCGCTCAAGCTCCGCCACGGCGTCTGCCGCCTCGACCAGGTTCGTAAGGCCGGCGGGGTTGGGGTAGTCCTCCTCGCCGTTGCTCGCGTTCAGGTCGCAGCCTGCGGCCACCAGCGTGGCGGCGCCTAGGCGACCGAGGAAGCGCTGGGTCGAGGCGCTCGAAGTGCCATAGTCGGGGACGATGAGAAGGCCGCCTTCGTCCAGGAGGGTGCGCGCTGCAGCGGCCCCGCCCTCGGTGGCCAGGGCCTCTTCGGCCAGCGTGGCGGCCTCCACGGGCAGAAGGGCGCGCCGGGCCTCAAGATTCTCGTTGAAAAGGGCCCAGATGCACTGCTCCTCGGCGCTGATGAGCCAGTCCACATTCCGCGAGACGCCGTCGGCGATGCCCTTGTAGAAGAACTTGGTCATGGCGCGCAGGCGCCCGGGCTTAAGCCCGCTGACCTTCAGATCCTCAAGAAGGACGTCCCGCTCGTTGTCGTCGAGCACCCGCGCGTCCCGCGAAAAGCCTTCCTTGGCCCCGTCGATGACGGCAAGGGCCACATCCAGGACCGAGAGAACGCTTCCGGGCGCGAGCCCCGCGTCCTCGGCGGCAGTGCGCCACCGCGCGGCGGCAGAGCCGTCCGGCGCGGCGATGAGCACGGGGCGCCCCGATGCGTCGGCGTCGGCGGCGAGGCTCAAAAGCGCGGGGCCCACGTCGTCGGCGGCATCGTGGCGCACGACCACGCAAGCCCGTTCTCGGTACTCTTTCAGGAATTGGTCGAGGTCTTCCGATGACCTCAGGATATTCGCACTCACTTGTCGGCCTCCATCCTTATCGGATGAAGCCCTCTGCATTGAAGCCCCCCAGCTTCATGGGCGAGTGTACGGTGACAAGTATGCCCCGCACGGGCCCGCGTGTCTAGTCACTATTTTTTATGATGCGGCCCATCTGCGGTTTCATCGAAATCCAGGACGATGCGCTGGGAGAGGTCGATGAGCTCCTGGCGGTTGTCGGAGCCGGTTTTCTGGTAAATGTGGCGGATGTGGGTGCTCACGGTGCCGGCGGAGATGAACAGCGTCTCCTGGATGCGCTGGATGGTGCGGCCCTCCAAAAGCAGCGGCAGCACATCGCTCTCGCGCGGCGTCAGCCCGAAGCGTTCTACGATAACCGGCACCGGGTCCACGGCGGCAACGGCCTCCTCGGGCGCGGCGTCATCCTCCGCGGTCGGCACGGCCCGGCTCACCTCGCCGATGCCCAGCTTGATGAGATCCACTTCCGTGAACAGGAACAAGTGCGCGATGAGCAGCACCGACACGGCCAGAAGCGTCATGAGCGCGAGCCCGTAAGGGGTCATGCCCGGGCCGACGTTGTACCCGAGCAAATGCCCCAGCACCTCACCGCCGTACAGGGCCACGAACCCCAGTCCCAGGCAGCGGGCCACGTTGATGCGGAAGCTCGTGGCCACGTCGATGCACAGGATGTACAGGATGATGGTGTAGCAGGTGTAGCCGGCGAACACGAGCGTGCTGAAATAGGTGGCGTTGTCGCCGAGAAACGGCGTGAGCAAACATCCCAGGCACAGCACGAGCACCGAGAAGCGGTAGGCGTAGAAGATGCCGTCGCGCACGCAGAACAGGGCGATCAGCGCCAGCAGGAGCGTGGCCATGGTGCCGGCCAGAAGCAGGTAGATGCCGTAGGCGTCCTGAACCACATAGGCGTTGAAGCCGCCCACCACATCGAAGAAGCCCGAGATCAGGCCCACGAGCAGCGAGCCCGCCAGCGTTTTGACGAGCAGTCCCACGGTCGAACGGGAAAGCGGTTCCCGCTCGGGGAGCATCGTCGCCGCCGGGTTTTGGGCGGTCTCCCGCCGCTGATCGCGGAGCAAAAGCCACGCCGAGCCGAGCGGAGTTGCGGCGATGATGGCCAAGGCCGCAGGGGCGGGCAGGATGCACAGGAAAAACCCGAGGATGAAGGCGACGCACGACCCGACGGCCAGCTCCACCAAGGCCACCCGGCCCCCAATGCCGAAGAAGCGCTCGCCCCAGCAGACGAACAGGGCCGCCGAGCCCGAGCCGGTGAGCACGCTGCTGAACACGAGGGCGCCCATGCCCACCGAGCTGTCCGTCTCCCCGAAGGCGGCCAGGATGCTGCCGAGCGCCATGGCCCCTGCGGCTCCCCACAAGATGAAGCGGTTGTCGGAGAGTCGGTCGGTGCGGCCCAAGGCGACGGCCACGAACAGCATGGTGACCACCATGGTCACGAGTGACAGCGTCAGCTCCACATAAAGGGGCGCGCGCGGCTCGTCAGCGAAGCTGTAGGGCACGATGCTGTTGAACATCATGACCGTCCACAGCCACAGCAGGCTGTAGCCTCCCATGCGCGTTGTCGAGATACGGTTCCCCAGCATGGCATTCCAGGTGGCTCGAATGCTTTCCATGAATCCCCTTCTGTCTGAGTGCACTCCTCCTCGCGGTATGGGGGAAATTATAGGGGAGGGGAGGGCTTTCTCACGGCGCTATTACTATACTAAATTGAGAATAACTAAGAGCAACAGCGCGAAATCCCAGTTCAGAGCCTTTCAGAAAAAACCCTCAGAGACAAAATCATAAGTTTTCATGATGCGGTACGAGGCATTCGAAGGGGTTTCGCCGATGCTCGCCGTGCCTTGCAAGCATTACCTTTTCGTCATGTCGCGGCGCTGGGCCCCCCAATCTCTGCACGGTGCCCGTGACGGTTGAGGCTCGTCGTCCGGCGAGGGCGCGAGCGATAAGAGTACGCAAGTACAAGAGAGTAGAGAGAAGGAGGAAAAGGTGAGCAAGTCTCTGACAATGTCCCGTCGCTCGTTCGTGAAGACTGCGGCCATCACGGCCGGAGCCGCGGCCGCGCTCGGTGCCCAGACGACCACCGCCTTTGCCGAATCCACGTACCCCGAGGTCATCGGGAACGACACGGTAGTGGTGAAGACCTGCTGCCGCGGATGCGGCAAGATGGAGTGCGGCGTCAAGGTCATCGTCCAGAACGGCCGCGCCATTCGCGTCGAGGGCGACGAGGGCGCGTGGCAGTCCATGGGCAACTGCTGCACCAAGTCGCAGTCGTCCATCCAGGCGGCCTACCACCCCGATCGTCTGCACTACCCCATGAAGCGCACGAACCCCAAGGGCGAGGAGCCCGGCTGGGTGCGCATCTCCTGGGACGAGGCGCTCGACACCATCGTGGACAACCTGCGGGAGATCACGAACAAGTACGGCGGCGAGTCCATCGCCTGCCAGGTGGGCACGTCCCGCATCTGGTGCATGCATTCCGAGTCCATTCTGAAGAACATGCTCGAGACGCCGAACAACATCGAGGCCTGGCAGATCTGCAAGGGCCCGCGCCACTTCGCCGGCACCATGGTCTCCGGCTTCGGCTGCTCCTGGATGGAGACCATCGAGCGCCCGAAGGTGTACGTGCAGTGGGGCGGCGCTTCCGAGATGTCCAACTACGACGATAGCTGCCGTACCACCGTCGACGTGGCGAGCCGCGCCGACGTGCACATCTCCGTCGACCCCCGCATGGCCAACATGGGCAAGGAGGCCGACTTCTGGCAGCACCTGCATCCCCAGACCGATGGCGCGCTGGCCCTCGCCTGGACCAACGTCGTCATCGAGAACAACCTCTACGACGATTTGTACGTCAAGAAGTGGACGAACGCCCCGTTCCTCGTCTGCGAGGACTTCGACGACGCCTGGATGGACGAGAACGGCTTCCCGACCATCCGCACCGACGGTTCTTACTGGCAGGTGAAGACGCGCCTTTTGAAGGAGTCCGACATCGTGGAGGGCGGCAGCCCCTACAAGTTCCTCGTGTACGACAACAACTGGGAGGAGCTGGCGAAGCAGGGCGTGACTCACCAGTACGGCGCCTTCACCTGGTTCAATGCCGACCAGGAGGGCAACATCGACGACACCGGCGGCTTCTGGGAGGGCGAGAACTACTCCACCGCCAAGGCCTATGAGGGCCGCGAGGCTGCCCAGGAGAACCTGCTCCCCGGCCAGACCCAGGGCTGGGTGCCCGATCTTTTGCCCTTCGACCCGGCCATCGACCCGGCGCTCGAGGGCGAGTTCGAGGTCACGCTGAAGGACGGCCGCACCGTGAAGGTGAAGCCGGTGTGGGAGCACTACAAGGCCCGCGCCGCCGAGTTCGCTCCTGAGATCGCCGCCGAGATCACCGGCATCCCGGCCCAGGAGATCATCGACGCCGCCACGGCCTACGCCACCCGCATCGATCCCGAGACCGGCTACGGCAACGGCGGCATCCAGTACATGCTCGCCATCGAGCACGGCACCAACGCCATCCAGAACGCTCGCGCGCTGGACAACCTCGTCGGCATCACCGGCAACTTCGACACCCCGGGCGGCAACCGCGGCCCGACAATCGTCCCCATCGACGGCGACCTCCAGGGCTTCGGCGCCTGGGCTCCGGGTGCCTCCACCCCGCCGGCCGAGATCAACCTCAAGCAGATCGGCATCGAGAAGTTCCCGCTTCTGGGTTGGTGGCAGTACTGGTGCGACGGCCCGACCATCTACGAGACCATGGTCTCAAGCGACCCGTATCCGGTGCGCGCCCTGTGGAACGAGTCCGGTAACTTCATGTCCTTTGCCAACACCACGACGGCGTGGGAGGGGCTTCTGAGCCTCGACTTCTTCGTGGACTTGAACCTGTGGCATGCGCCCTCCACCGACGCCGCCGACATCATCCTGCCCGTCGCCCACTGGATCGAGCTGAACAGCCCCCGCGCCTCGCAGGGTTCCGCCGGCGCCATGGGCGCGACGGTCAAGTGCGTGCAGCCGCCCGCGGAGGCGCGCTACGATCCCGAGATCGTCATGGACTTCGCCAAGCGCTGGGGCTACGAGTGGAATCCGAGCGACCCGGACAACCTGTGGCCCGACATCCAGTGGCAGCTCGACGATTCCATCAAGCTTCTCTCCGACGACGAGTGGCCGTACCAAGAGTGGACGGTCGAGAACGGCAAGGTCGTGAAGTGCGAGCAGAAGGGCACGCCGCTGGCCGAGATGAAGCCGAAGTACACCTGGGACGAGTACGTTGCCGAGTTCCAGGCCAACGGCTGGTGGCAGGCCAAGGACGTCGACCCGAAGCAGTGGGGCACCTACCGTCGCTACCAGACCGGCGGCATCCGCGCCCGCAACCGCGAATGGGCCCGCCTCGACTACACGGTGGGCAAGGGCATCGCCGACTGGAAGCCCGGCTTCCGCACGCCTACCATGAAGCAGGAGATCTGGTCCACGGTTATGGAAGCGCATCATCCCGATGACCCGTCCCAGTTCATTCCGAACTGGCATCCGGCTCCCCACGATTATCAGGCCGACCCCGAGCGCGCGAAGGAATACCCGCTCACCGTTACCACCGGCCGCCGCATCCCCGTGTACTTCCACTCCGAGCACCGCCAGCTTCCCTGGACCCGCGAGCTGTGGCCCGTGCCGCGCGTCGAGATCAACCCGCAGACGGCCGAGGAGTACGGCATCGAGCAGGGCGACTGGGTGTGGATCGAGACCGAGTGGGGCAAGATCCGCGAGGTTGCCGATCTGTACTACGGCGTTCCGAAGAACGTGATCAACTGCGAGCACACCTGGTGGTATCCCGAGCTCTCCCAGGATGCCGGCCACGGCTTCCAGCTGTCCGCCGTGAACCAGCTGATCGACAACAGCGCCCAGGACCCGCACTGCGGCTCCTCGAACCTCCGAGGATACTTGGCCAAGATCTACAAGGCCACGCCCGAGAACTCGCCGTTCAACAACCCGGTCCCGTGCGCCAGCGACGGCACCCCCATCATCCACACGTCCGACGACCCGCGCCTGAAAGAATGGCTGCCCACCTACGAAGGGAGGGAGTAATCCATGGCTACCGCTATCATCACCGACCTGAACCGCTGCGTCGGCTGCCTCGCCTGCGCGACGGCCTGCAAGGGCGTGAACAACGTGCCCATTGGAAATTATTGGAACAAGGTGGTGCGCGTCGGGCCGAACCCCATCCCCGGCGGCTCCGGAGACTACCCCGACGTGTACATGTACTTTCTGCCCATCTCCTGCCAGCACTGCGAGAATCCCGAGTGCGTGAAGGTGTGCCCGACCGAGGCGTCGCATGTGGCCGAGGACGGGTCCATCCAGGTGGATAAGGACAAGTGCATCGGCTGCCAGTTCTGCGTCATGGCCTGCCCCTACGGCGTCCCGCTACCTCAACGAGGAAGAGAAGGTCGTCGAGAAGTGCACGCTGTGCGAGCAGAAGCTGCTCCAGGGCGAGCTGCCCCAGTGCGTCAGCCAGTGCGGCGGCAACGCCCGCTGGATCGGCGATCCCGATCAGGGCTTCGAGTCCTTCGTGGGCAGCTACGACTCGGCCGGCGAGCAGCGCCGTATGTTGGAGTTCCTTGAGCCCTTCGAGGAAGGCGACGTGTACAAGCTGCCCGACGTGGGCAACCACCCCGCCTACTCCTACATCCTGCGCGGCCAGAAATGGGAAGGAGGCATCGCCTAATGGAAACGCAATGGCCCCTCGTAATCTTCACGCTGTTCGTCTGCATCACCTGCGGCCTGCTGGGGAGCATGAGCATCCTGGCCCTTAAGGGTCGCGGCCGCGACCTTCAAATGACGGGTCTTATCACCTCTGCGGTGTGCCTCGTGATCGGCGGCATCGGCGCTTTCCTGCATCTTGAGCACTGGGAGCGCATCTTCAATGGTTTCGGCCACATCACCTCCGGCATCACCCAGGAGCTCGTCGGGTGCGTGGCGCTGGCCGTGGTCATGGTGCTGTGGTTCGTCGTCCTGCGCAAGGGCGAGGACAAACTGCCCACCTGGCTTCCCGTGGTGACGCTCATCGTGGCGGTGGCCATGGTCATCGCCACCGGGCACTCCTACCTCATGCCGGCCCGTGCCGCCTGGGGCGTGTCGCTCATCGTGTTCTACCTGTGCAACGCCTGCATGCTCGGCCCCATTGTGCTGTGGGCCATCGCGCAGGCCAAGGGCGACACCGAGGCCGAGGGCGCGGCCATCAACCTGGCGTTTATCGGCGCGGCCCTGCAGCTGGTGGGCGATGCCATCTACGCCGTGTCCGTGGCCATGTCCAGCATGCCCGACCACGGCTACTACGCTGACCCGACGGCCATGACCACGCCCCCCAAGGCGGTGACCGACCTGTTCGAGGTCATGGTCTCCGGCGCCGCGGCCCCGATGTTCTGGAGCGCCATCGTGTGCGCCGTCATCGTTCTGGTCTGCGCCCTGGTGGCTCGCAAGAAGGCCGGCGCGAGCAAGACCTACCTGGTGGTGGCCGCCGTGGCCGCCCTGGCCGCGAGCCTGTTCTTCCGCGTGGCCGTCTACCAGCTCGGCTTCTCGGTGTTCATGCTGTACTAGGAATTAACCGATTGGTCGAGGGGCTCCTTTCCCTTTCCCTCCTCTCCCTTAGCCCCTCGACCATAGCTTCTTCCGCGAGAGCGGCCCTCATTCGGGCCGCTCTCGTCGTTGCTAGCCCTCCACCAGATCGAGCAGTTCCTGATGGGAGTGGATGCCGAGCTTTGCGTAGACATGCTTCACGTGGGCCTTCACGGTGTTGCGGGACACGACGAGCGCCTCCTCGATGTAGGCGCGGTCGCGGCCGCGGGCGAGCATGGCGAACACCTCGGCCTCGCGCGGGGTGAGGGAGAACTCGCTCGCGATGGCCTTGCAGCGGGCGGCGAAGGCCTCTTCGGGGGTGCGGGCCGCGGGCATCGGGGTCGCCCCCGCTTCCGTTTCGGCGCCGGTTCCTGTTCCTTCCCCCGCATCGGCCCCGTTCTCGGTGGACGCCGTCGTCCCCACCAGCACTGGGTCGATGCCGTCGATGACGCCGGCGAAGGTGAAGCGCTTCAGCCCGATGGTCACATAGGCGGCGAACACCAAAAGCAGTACTGCGGGGATCGCCACCCGCAAAGTTGGCATGCTTGCCGCGGCGCTGTTGGCAAGCATGCCCGCGGCGGCTCCCGTAAGCGATCCTAAGGCCGAGACACCATTGCCCCAAGCTACCGTTGTGATGGCTCCGAGTGGGTTGCGCGCGGCAATGGTGATGAGCGCCATCTGGGCGGCCATGATGAACAGGCCGTTGCCGGCGTTCAGCAGCGCCACGTCGGCCGCTCCGCTGTCGGCGGCGAGCAGGGGCTGGGTTGCCAGAAGGAACCCGGCCATCACCGCGAGGGCCGACAGCTGCACGAGACCGTCGGCGGGAAAGCGCCGGCGCGAGCAAATCACGTAAAGGGCCACGAGGGCAAGCGGGATGGCCGAGAGAAACGACATGCGTGGCGTGCCCGCCACCTCTCCGAAACGCAGGGCGAACCCGAAGGCCACCTGGAACAAAAACAAGCACACGAACAGGGCCGAGAACGGCGCGAGGAACGAGGCCGGCCGCGTGACGGCGATGTCGCTCGGCGAAGGCCGGTCGTGGGCCATGTCGAAGTAGAGGCGCGCCCCTCGGGCGGTAAGCGCGATGGCCGCCAAGGGGAAAGCCAGGAAGAGAGCGGTTCCGACCCACGGGGGCAGAAGCGATGACGCGGGGCTCGCCGCCAGCTGAACGGTGTAGGCCGCAGCGATGATCACGGCCGTCGCGTGCATTTCGAGGCGCGCGAGATAAAGCGCCACCGATATGGTCGCCACCGATCGGCCGATGGCGGCGAGGCTCGCACCCGCAACGAGGGGCGCCGGCGCGGAAAACCCAAGCCCCAGGGCCAGAAGCGCGCCGCCGCCTACAAGACACGCCACCGCCACGGCGACGATGGCGCGCTCCCGCAGAAGGCGCGGGGCGCGGTAGGCCGCAAGTCCAAGGCCGAGCAAAGTTGCTGCCGAGAACGTGACGGAGATGTCGCGGGCGAACATGAAGATCGCGTCGAACTGAGGGAAGAGCGAGCCGTTCATAAGAGAGGTGGTGCCGAGCGTCAAAAGCAGCGCGACGAACCCGCACAAGGGGCTTGCCTTTTCTGCAGTGCATTCCGTTTCCATGTCGCTCCCTTTCGCTCCTTCGCGCTTCCCTCCATTCTACACGCGAAAACCCCCTGTCCGCACGGGACAGGGGGTTCGCTCTTATAACCGCTGGTCGCTGGAGGGGAGGCGCGACCGGCGGTATCCCTTGGGAAGGGCTTGACGAACTGCCTTCGCGGGATGTGGAATAAACGGCTCGCGAAGGCGAAGGGGCCTTGAAGGCGCGGACGCCTTACGCCTGCCCGGTTGCCGCCAGCATGCCGGCGCGGCGGCCGAAGGTCATGGTGCGCCCGCAGGCAAGGCCCGTCAGCAGGTTCGGGTAGCTCACCGAGAAGAAGCCGCCCGAGTCGTTGCCGGTGAGGTACAGGCCCTCGATGGGGTCGCCGTTTTCGTCGCACGGGTGCATGTTCGTGTCGATGGTGACACCGTCGAGCGTCGCCAAGAACCACGCCCCGGTGCGCACGCCGTAGAAGGGCGGCGTGTCGATGGCCATCAGGCGGTGCTTCTCCTTGTAGTAGTCGGTGTCCTCGCCGGCCGCGGCCATCTCGTTGTAGTGCTTCCACGAGGCCACGGTGGTCTCCACGGGCAGGTTCAGCTTCTCAGCGAGCTCTTCCATGGTGTCGGCCTTCTGCACGTAACCGTCCTCGATGAGCTTCTCGATCATGCCGTCCACCACCTGCATGGGGATGTTGTTCTTCGCCCCGTTGGGGAAGGGGAACAGCCGGCAGCAGCCCACCTCGTCGAAGGCCTCGGCCTGCGCGGCGTGGTTCGCGTCCCAGATGTCCACGTAGGTCTGGTGCGGCTGCATGATGGTGGAGTGCAGCATGTAGTCGTAGGGGCCGCTCTCGTTGCAGAAGCGCTCACCCTTCAGGTTCAGCTTCAGGAAGGGCTGCTCGCCGAACCAGAACCAGCGGCCGAGCACCCCGTCGCCGGCGTACTGGTCGGGCTTCACGCAGGCGCGGTTGAAGGTGCAGGCCGCGCCGAGCGGATCCATGGTGGCGCCGAGCCACAGCGCCGCCTTGATGCCGGATCCGGTGGGGTTGCCGCCGGATCCGGGGGCCGCGATGCGGATCTTCTGGTTCCAGGCCTGGCGGTCCTCCATCATCTCCAGGTTGTTGCCATAGCCGCCGGTGGAGAGGATGACGCCCTTGCTGGCGTTGATGCGCAGGTAGGGGCGCTCGCCCTGCACGTCGCGGGCGATGACGCCGGTCACGCGGCCGGATTCATCGGTCTCGCACTTGATGAACTCGGTGTACCAGCGCACCTCGGCGCCCTGCTCGGCGGCGTAGGCCAGGATAGATTCGGCGAAGCCCCACTCCTCGTCCTCGGCCACGGCATCGGTCTTTTGCGGACTGTGGCCGGTGGCGAAGGCCTTGTCGCGGCCCGGGTCGGAGGTGTCGCCCACGCCGCCCTCGAATTCCATGACGAGCTTGCCGTCGCGCTGGATGATGTCGGTGAGCCAGTCCACCATGGCGCCGGACTCGTCGGCCCACAGCTTCACCAGGTCGTAGTTCACAAAGCCGTTGGCGTAGCGGACGATGTTCTCAACGGCCTCTTTCTTCTCGATGCGGAACTCAGGGAACTCGTCGAAGGAGGCCTGCTGCAGGCGCGAGTCGATGGCGCCGATGTCCTCGCGGACGTTGTGCGGGGTGCCCTGGCGGTCGATGCCGAGCACGCGCGCGCCGTTCTCGGCGGCCGAGATCATGGCCGGGATGCCGCCGGTGCCCATGCCCACGACGAGCACCTCGGTGTCGATGGTCTCGGCGATGTCGGCCTCGTCGATGACGGGCGGCGCTCCCAGCCAGGAGGGGCCGCCGAAGTCGCCGGTGCTCGGGTTGGCGGGATCCGCGGTTGCATAGCCTTGGCCGCATCCGGACAGCGTGCCGGCGGTCAGCGCGCCCACGGCCGCGAGGCCGGCGCCCTTGAAGAAGTTGCGGCGGGAAACGTTACTCTGCATTGGGGGCCTCCCATCCTTCGGGCAGGGTCAGGTCGTGGCACTCGTTGCAGACGAGCACCTGGTTCTCGTGGGCTTTATGGCAGTCTCCGCATTCCAAGGCCATGTCCTGATGGCTGGCATGGGGGTTGTACTTCTCGTCGTTGCCGGCGAATCCCCACAGGCCCGCGGTGATCTCGTCGAAGGACTTGCCTCCGTGGCACTCGGGGCGCGCGCAGAACTCCTCGCTTGCGAACTGCTTGCCCGTGGCGAGCATGGTGCCGTCCTCGGTCATGGGGTAGTTGTCGGACACCCAGGCCATCGCCTCCGAGATTTGGGTCGTCAGCTCGGCGGTGTGGCAGTCGAGGCACGACTCGCCGGCCTTCGCGTGTACGGTCACGCCCAGCTGTGGGTCGCCGGAGTCGTAGGTCTCCACGTAGTAGTCCATGGGGCTGTGGCAGATGGCGTTGCAGAAGCTCGGCTGCTCGTGCCACACCCAGAACCCGGCGCCGGCCACCACGATGACGGCCGCCACCACGCCGGCGACGATCCACCCGCGCTTGGGACGCTTCTTGGGAGCCGGTCCGCCTGCGCCCGTCGCTGGGCCGGCAGCTGCGGCCGAGCTTGTGTCCGTTGCCGGGCCCGCATGGCTCGGCGCCCCCGCGGCCCTCTTCTCTTCATCGATGCTCATGATCGCTTCCTCCCTTCCTTGTCGTGACAGAAACGATGGCGCCCAGTGTGCGCCGCGCCGCCTCGAAAAGCTATTACCCCAGCGGGGTAAACTTCGCGTTTAGCCTGATAAATAAGGGATATTAAAGAGCGAGCGCTTGTTTTTCCTGCCCTAAGCGGAGGGAGAGCTTGAGGATGCTGTTTTCCATCTGCGAGTACTGCGGTCATGAATGTTGGTTCCATCGATCTTATCCCGCGAACGCTTTTCCACGGTCGCGGCACGGTATCGTGCTTGCCCATAAACGTGTATCTTTCCCATAACACGGCGCTGCTCTTCTGGCGCGCCTGGTCCGCCGCTGCGGCCATCCCTTTGCGTGTGTTCCACGATTTGGGTGTGGCGGACGCGTCGCTGTTTCCTGCGACTCTCTTTCCGACATCGGAGGTGCTTCGCAATGAAGCGGTGCTGAGCAGGGATGTGCGGACCATCTTGGAGGACGCACTGCAAAGCCTCGCGGGCGCTGGGGCGGCGCGTCTGGCCGATGCGGGTTCGGTGGCCTCGCCGGACGGTTCTGCGGCGTCTGCGGCCGCCGTCGGCGGGATGCTCCCGCAAACTACCGCCGTGGCATCGGCGCTGAAGGAGGCTGTTCGCTCTCGGGGAGCAGCGCCGCTGCACATCATGGTCGCAAAGGGTCATGGCACGCGGAACTCCAGCGATCTTATACGCCATCGCTCGGTCGCCGCTTTTCCGCGGCAAGCTTTCATTAAAGTAGCTCCGGGCGTGTTCGTCTGCTCTCCCGAGCTCGTCTTCGTTCAAATGGCCTCTTCGTTGACGCGCGGAGGGCTCTTGGCGGTCGGTTACGAGTTGTGTGGCTGCTATCCGCTGGGGGAGGAGCGCGTCGGTGCCCTCGTGCGCCGTCCTCTTTCGTCACCGCGGCGCCTTACGGCTTTTGCCGCCCGTGCAAAGGGTCTGGCGGGCGTGAAGGCGGCCCGATCGGCGGCGAAGCAGGTGCTTGCCAAGTCGGGATCTCTCATGGAGACAGAGGTATCCATCATTGCGTTCTCCCTGTTTTCCCAGGGAGGGCTGGGCTTGAGAACGCCTCTTCTGAACGAACCGGTCGCATTGTCCGATCGCGCGAGGACGGCCACGGGATTGAGCCGCGTGGTGTGCGATTGGCTTTGGCCCGCTGAGCGAGTTGTGCTGGAATACGACGGGCACGATGCGCATAGCTCGCCGCAGCAACGAGCCCATGATGCCCGCAAGCGCGATGCCTTGCGCATCGACGGCTTCGACCTTGCCGTTCTCACGAGCTCCCAATTTCACCACGTCAACCAATGCACTGAGCTGCTGCGCGGGGTTGCCCGAAGCGCCGGGCAAAGGTCGCCTGCCCTGAAGCTCGAGCACCTCCCGCGTCATTTGGCCTTGCGCGAGCAGGTACGGAAACATCATCGCGCCCATTTTCCCTCGCGTTTTCGGAGGGCGCGTTCGTAAGATGCGCCCGTAAGGTATGTCTGCGGGACGTATCCGGGGGACGCATCCGCAGGCGTGCCTGCGGGGGGCTTCGCAAGGCGCGGGTTCCGGAAAGGTCTCTTCGGATCGCCTCGGCCTTGGCTGCCCGGTTCGCTTCGGGAAAAGCGTCGCCGCTGCAGAGAAAAGTGCGATTGTGCGAGTCTTGAGAGGTGAAAAACTCGCACGATCGCACTTTTTCCTGCATCGGGGGCCTTTTCGAGCGCTTTGGACTCGCACAATCGCACTTTTCTCCGCACGAGATGCCAAAAACTTGTTTTGGAGGGTCTCGGAGCCGGGAAATTAGCTGGAAATACGATAGGGAACAAGCGGTTGTTCTCTGCATCGGGGATCTCGGAGCTGGGCGATTGGTTGGGAAGGTAGGGGAAGGGCGGGGGAGGGAAGTTCGGGATTCGCCCCTTCGGCCGCTTCGTTGATGTTTCTTGTCGGCAAATCGGGCGGCGTGGCGCGGGGCCGTGGTAGGCTTCCTCTATAATCCGAAACTTGATCTTTGACTAACCTGTGTATAAGGAGGTGTGAGTTCATGCCACGGCTTCAGATCATGGACACGACCATCCGCGACGGTCAGCAGAGCCTCTGGGCCACCCGTATGCAGATCGGCGACATGCTGCCGATTCTGCCGAAGATGGACCGCGTCGGCTACTGGGCCATCGAGGCGTGGGGCGGGGCGACGTTCGACTCCTGCCTGCGCTTTCTGGACGAGAACCCCTGGGAGCGTCTGCGCGCCATCAAGGCGAACACGCCCAATACGCCGCTTGCCATGCTCTCGCGCGGGCAGAACCTCGTCGGCTACAAGCACTACTCCAAGGAGATCGTGCATCGCTTTATCAACGCGGCGCACCGCAACGGCGTCGAGGTCTTCCGCGTCTTCGACGCGCTGAACGACATCCGCAACGTCGTGGACAACGCCGAGGCCATCAAGGAGTGCGGCGGTCTGTTCGAGGGCGCCATCTCCTACACGATCTCGCCGGTGCACACGCTGGACTCCTACTTGGAATACGGCCAGCAGCTGAAGGATCTGGGCGCCGACACCATCGCCATCAAGGACATGGCCGGCATGCTCACGCCCTATCGCGCCGAGCGCATGGTGAAGGCGTTCAACGAGGAAATCGGCCTGCCGGTGCACATCCACTGCCACTATGTCGGCGGCATGGCCCCGGCCAACATCCTGAAGGCCGCCGAGGCGGGCGTGGCCGTGGCTGACACGGCTCATGCTCCGCTCGCGTTCGGCAACTCGCATCCGGCGGTGGAGATGATCGTGGCCGCTCTGAAGGAGAGCCGCTACGACACCGACCTCGACTTGGATCTGCTGTTCGAGATCTCCGAGTACTGGGAGGAGATGCGCAAGCGCGGCCATTACAAGCGCGGCGTGTCCTCGCTCATTCATATGCAGGTGTACTCGCACCAGGTGCCCGGCGGCATGATGAGCAACCTCATCAGCCAGCTGGAGGTGCAGAAGGCCGCGCACCGTCTGCCCGAGGTGATGGCCGAGATTCCGAAGGTCCGCGCCGAGGTGGGTTATCCGCCGCTTGTGACGCCGATGTCCCAGATCGTGGGCACCCAGGCGGTGTTCAACGTGCTGACGGGCAAGCGCTGGAGCGTCATCTCCAAGGAGATGAAGGACTATGTGTGCGGCTACTACGGCAAGGCGCCGGGCAACATGGACAAGGAAATCGTGGCGAAGGTGGCCGGCGATGCCGAGATCTTGGATCCGAAGATCGCCCCCGGCACGCTGGTGACCACCACCTACGACGAGTGCGCCGCCGAGATTGGCGATTTGGCCCAAAGCGAGGAGGACGTGCTCATGTACGCCCTGTTCCCCAACGAGGCCCGCACCTATTTGAGCAAGCACCGGGTATCCGAGAAAGTCGATTTCATGCTGGAGCAGGAGTCCAGCGCCGCCAAGGAGGACGATTACGTGGACATCAATCAGATTCGCGAGCTGGTTCGCGTTGCCGAGGAGAGCGGCGTCGGAGAGATCGTCGTAGAGGAAGAGGGCATGCGCATCGCTGTCCGCATGCCCGGCCAGGGCGCGCCGGCCGCTGCCGTGCCCGCCGCTCCGCAGGCCCAGGCGGCTCCCGTTGCCGCCGTGCCCGCGCCGGCCGCCGAGGAGTCGGCGAGCGATCGTCCGGCCACGTGGAAGCCGGTGGTGGCTCCCATGGTGGGCACCTACTACGAGGCCCCGGCTCCGGGCGAGCCGCCCTTCGTGAAGGTAGGCGACGAGGTGGCCGCCGGCGAGACGCTGTGCATCGTGGAGGCCATGAAGCTCATGAATGAGATTGCCGCCGAAGAGATGGGCACCGTGCGCGAGGTGTGCCTGTCCGACGCCACGCCGGTGGAGTACGGCACCGTGCTCTTCTACGTGGAGCCCCACGACCCCACGCCGGGCGCGTAGGAGACAAGCATGTTCGAGAAAATTCTAGTTGCCAACCGCGGCGAGGTGGCGCTGCGCATCATGCGCGCCGCCCGCGAGCTGGGCGTGAAGACGGTGGCCGTGTACTCCACGGAGGATGCCGACACCTATCCGGTGCGCTACGCCGATGAGGCCGTCTGCATCGGCCCTGCCCAGTCGAACAAGAGCTATCTGGTCATGGCCTCCATCATTGCCGCGGCGAAGAACACCGGCGCCGAGGCGATTCATCCTGGCTACGGCTTTTTGGCCGAGAACGCGGAGTTCGCCCGCGCCTGCGCCGACAACGACCTGGTGTTCATCGGCCCCGCCCCGGAGTGCATCGACCGCATGGGCGACAAGTCGTCGGCCCGCGAGACTATGAAGATGTGCGGCGTGCCCACGGTGCCCGGCTCCGACGGTTGCCTGGATACGGTGGAAGAGGCTGCGGCCTTCGCCGAGAAGGTGGGCTACCCGGTGCTCATCAAGGCCACGGCCGGTGGCGGCGGCAAGGGCATGCGCGAGGTGCACGACCCGGCCGATCTCGCGGCCCAGTACAAGGCCGCCCGCACCGAGGCCGGCGCCGCCTTCGGCAACGACGGGGTGTATCTGGAAAAGCTCGTGCTGCGCCCGCGCCACGTGGAGGTGCAGGTGCTCGCCGACGATCACGGCAACGCTGTGGCCCTCTGCGAGCGCGACTGCTCCATCCAGCGCCGCCATCAGAAGCTTTTGGAAGAGGCCCCCTCGCCGGCGCTTTCCGAGAACCTACGTCGCGACATGATGAAGGCGGCCCTGAAGGCCGTGCGCGCCGTGGACTACCGTAACGCCGGCACTATCGAGTTTCTGCTGGACGAGCGCGGCCAGTTCTACTTCATGGAGATGAACACTCGCGTGCAGGTGGAGCACCCGGTCACCGAGGAGATCACCGGCACCGACATCATCAAGGAGCAGCTGCGCATCGCCGCCGGCGAGCCCATGAGCTGCGCGGGCCGCGCCCCGTTCACGCCGGCGGGACACGCCATTGAGCTGCGCATCAACGCCGAGGATCCCGAGCACGGCTTCCGCCCGTGCCCCGGCACCGTCACGCGCTTCGAGCCCCCGGCGGGCCCCGGCGTGCGCGTGGAGACCTACCTGCGCCCCGGTTCGCGCATCTCGCCCCACTACGACTCGCTCGTGGCCAAGGTGGTCGTGCACGGCCAGGATCGCGCCGAGGCCGTCGCCCGCGCCAAGCGCGCCTTGGACGAGTTCGTTATTGAAGGAATTGCAACAACTATCCCGTTCCACAAACGCGTGCTCGATAACGAGGTATTCTTGGCCGGTGATGCGACAACCGACTTTATCGAAACCCAGATGGGAGACGTACTATGACAGACCAGATGAACGTCGAGGGCCTTTCCATCGCCCCGGGGGTCATGGAGACCATCATCTCCGTGGCCGCCAGCGAGGTGGACGGCGTGGCCTCGCTGGGCTCCTTCGCCACGAGCGGCATCCGCTCCATGCTGGCGAGCAAGCCCTCCACCTCCGGCATCGAGACCAAGATGGACGAGGACGGCAAGCTTTCCGTGGCGGTGCACGTGGAAGTCTACTACGGCTACGTGCTGCCCGAGCTGGCGGCCCAGCTGCGCACCGCCATCGCCGAGGCGCTGGCCACCCAGGCTGGTGTGGAGGTGTCCTCGGTGGACGTGTACATCGACGGCCTTCAGTTCAAGGCGTAGGTGGCGCGCGGTATGGCTCCGAGAATCCATGAGCGCACCCGCGACCGCGTGAGCGCGGTGCAGGTGCTCTATACGAGCGAGCTGACGGGCAAATCGCCCAGTGAGCTGCTCGATTGCGGGCTGTGCCTGGTGGCGCGCGAGGCTCCCGCCGATGAGGCCGAAGCCGCCGAGGCGGGCGCGTTCGGCCGCATCGAAGAGGGGACGCTGACCGATTACGCCCTGGCGCTCATCCACGGCGTGGAGGCGAACCAGGCCCAGGTAGATGAGCGTATTGAAGCGGCGTCCGAGAACTGGGCGCTCTCCCGCATGCCCATCGTGGACCGCTCCATTCTGCGCCTGGCCGTCTTCGAGATGTTCAACTGCGACGACGTGCCGGTGTCCGTTTCCATCAACGAGGCGGTGGAGCTGGCCAAGGGCTTCGGCGGCGAGGATGATTCGCCGCGCTTCGTGAATGGCGTGCTGGGGCGCATCGCGCGTTCTATGGAAGGTGACGGCGCGGGCGCGGTCGGGGTGGCCGGGGCTGACGCTGCTGCCGCCGGCCCGGTGGATGCCCTGGTGGGCGCCTCGGGCGCGGCCGCCTGCGTGCAGGTGGGGGTGTAGGCGCCATGGCCGACGAGCAGGGTCGCACCTTCGAGGACGTGCACGAGCGTCTTTCCGAGATCGTTGACGAGGTGTCCGCCGAGGACATCTCGCTGGACGACGCCTTGAAGCTGTACGAGGAGGCCGTGAAGCTGGGCCTTTCCGCGTGCGACTTGTCCGAGCAGGACTTGAACGCGTTTCTGGCGACGGAAGAGGAAGGCGAGTCTTCCCCGGCTGAAGAGGGCGGCGCAAGCACCGCCCCTACGGGTTCAGCCGACACGACGTCTTCCGCTGACGCGCCCGTGCCCGGCGAGGCCTAAAGGAAATCGCCCATGGATGTCCCGCGCATACTTGATGCTATCAGCTCGCCGGCCGATTTGAAGGTGCTCGACAATGAGGAGCTGGCCATTCTCGCCCGCGAGATCCGCCAGGAGATCGTCGCCACCACCTCGGTCACCGGGGGACATGTGGCGTCGTCTTTGGGCGCCGTGGACATCATCGTGGCCCTGGAGAGCCTGCTCGACATGCCGCGCGACCGCGTGGTGTTCGACGTGGGGCACCAGGCCTACGCCCACAAGCTGCTCACCGGCCGGCGCGAGGCGTTCAAAACACTGCGCACCTACGGCGGCCTTTCCGGCTTCACCAAGCCATCGGAGAGCCCTTACGACGTGCACCCGTCGGGTCACGCGTCCGACTCGCTTTCCATCGCCACGGGTCTCGCGAAGGCGCGTCAGCTGAAGGGCACCGACGAGAAGGTGGTGGCCCTCATCGGCGACGCGTCGCTCGCTGGCGGCATGGCCTTCGAGGCGCTGAACTACATGGGCAACGAGCAGTTGCCGCTCGTCGTCATCTTGAACGACAACGAGATGTCCATCTCGCGCAACGTGGGCGCCCTCATGAAGCATTTGGGCAACATCCGCGCCAACAGCCATTACCGCGAGGCGCGCGAGGGCCTGCAGGCAGCCATGGAGCAGGGCGGTCCTGCGGCCCGCGGACTGCTCGGCTTCGGCAAGAACATGAAGGAATCCCTCAAGCAGATGGTGATTCCCCATACTATGATCTATGAATCGCTCGGCATTGTGTGCACCGCCCCCATCGACGGCCACAACATCGCCGAGCTGCGCGACGTTTTGTCGCTCGTGCTGGAAATGGACGGCCCGGCGCTCGTGCACGTGGTCACGCGGAAAGGGGAGGGCTACGAGCCCGCCCGCCGCGATCCCGAGGCGTTTCATGGCACCGGCCCCTACGATATTGCCACGGGCCGCGCGTTGAAGAAGCCCGGGCGCGCCCCCAGCTACACCGAGGTCTTCGGCGCGGCGCTCGCCGGCGAGGCGGCCAACGATGCGGATGTGGTGGCCATCACGGCGGCCATGACCGGCGGCACGGGGTTGAAGACCTTCGCGGCGGAGTTCCCCTCGCGTTTTGTGGACGTGGGCATTGCCGAGGAGCAGGCGGTGGGCATGGCGGCCGGCCTCTCATCGGGCGGCAAGAAGCCCGTGGTGGCGCTGTACTCCACCTTCATGCAGCGGGCCGTGGACCAGATGATCATCGATGTGGCCCTGCCCGAGGCCAACGTCGTGTTCGCCTTCGATCGCGCGGGCCTGGTGGGCGATGATGGCCCCACGCACCACGGCATCTTCGACATGGTGTACACGCGCATGGTGCCGAACATGCGGGCGCTCGCGCCCTCCGACGAGGCGGAGCTCGTGCACGCCCTGCACACGGCGCTCATTTTGGAAGGCCCCGTGTCGCTGCGCTACCCGCGCGGCGAGGCCGAGGGTGCGCCGTTGCCGGATGTGCCGGAAATCTTGGAAGTGGGGAAGTCCCGCACGGTGCGCGAGGGGGACGACGTGGCCCTGCTCGCCTTCGGTCGCATGGTGGGTCAGGCCCGCGCCGCTGCCGAGCTGCTGTCCGCCGAGGGCATCGAGTGCCGCGTGGTGGACATGCGCTGGGTGAAGCCGCTCGACGAGGAGGCCATCGCCGCTGCGGCGACCTGTCGTTTGGTGGTCACGGTGGAAGAGGGCGTCATCGCGGGAGGCGCCGGCGAGGGCGTGTTGGAAGTGCTGGCCCGCCAGGGTGCCACGACCCCTGCCGTCACGCTGGGCATCCCCGACCGCTTCATCGGCCAGGGCCCCGTGTCCCAGCTCTTCGCCGACCTCGGCCTGAACGCCGAGGGCATCGCCGCTACCGTGCGCGAGGCGCTGCGATAGCGCCGTTCGCGCTCGTGCCGATCTGGATTAGACCAGCTTCTTCTCCATGATGTAGTCGTCCATGATGTAGCCGTCGCCGATGTCGGTTTCCACGGCGTCGATGACCTCGAAGCCCTTGGCTTTGTAGGCGCGGATGGCCATCTCGTTGTGCTTGTTCACCGTGAGGTAGAGGGCGTCCAGGCCGCGCTCGCGGGCGAGGCGCTCGTAGAAGCGGATGGTGGCCGAGCACAGGCCCTCGCCGCGGTGCTCCTTCAGCAGGTAGATCTTCGAGATGAAGAAGCGGTTCGTGTTCGCCTCCACGTGTCCACCGGTGTAGCCGACGATGCGGGGGACGGCGGCGGTGCGGGCGAAATCCTCGGTGTCGCGGGCCAGCTCGCCGTCGCGGTCGGATTCGATGTCGTCGTTGACGCGGCCGGCTACGGTGTCGCCCTGGTCGTGGATGTCGGCGCCGTGCGTCGCCGCGCCCAGCTCGTGGGGCGTTTCGTCCTCGTGCTGCATGATGAAGAAGTACTCGTAGCCATTGTCGGCGATGTCGGTGCGGAAGGCATTCAGGCTCTGGAACTTCTCCACCATGTAGTCGGTTTGTGCTTGGCCGATGATGGCCGGCCAGTACTCGTTCCAAATATGGTAGGCCATATGGGCCAGGGCCTCGACCTCTTCGTCGCGCTCGACCTGTCGAAATGTAACGCTCATGGGTGCATCCTTCCGCGTCGTGACAAAACTTTTCGAAAAAGTGGTCACAAAATCGAGTTCTGGGTTTTCTTTACGGGAGATATGACCCAATTAACGGTTGCGAGCCTGCGCAATATAGCGTTTGGCGATATATCCCTCTTGTTCTCATGCTGCCTTGAGGCCTGCAAAAACCCAGAACTCGATTTTGTGACCAAATCGCGCCGATTTTTTGCAAGGGCAGCGCTGCCATTGTAATGCTTTGGCGGTTCGTGACGGGACACGTGGGCATTTGTTTCCGCCCAGTAACAAGGATTGGTCGCCAGTGTTAACACTTATTTTTGAGGGGGTTAACAATCATCGTTGAGCGCGCGGGTCACCAGGTGCCGTGGAACAATCGGGTTGTCCTTGCCGTTGGGCACCTTGGGCGACAAGGGGTGGGGAGGCCCGCGCGGTGCGGCGCGCGGCGCCTCCCGACCTCTTTTCGCCGAGGGTCCGCGAACTGTGAAAGGGGTTGATCGCGATGATTGACACCGGTTCCACCGGGTTCATGCTCGTCTGCGCCATGCTGGTGCTGCTCATGACGCCCGGACTCGCCTTCTTCTACGGAGGCCTTTCCCGCCGCAAGAACGTCGTGAACACCATGGTGATGGTGTTCGGCGTGCTCGGCATTGTCGGGGTGGTTTGGGTCGTGTGCGGCTGGTCGTTCGCCTACGGCGGCGACGGGTCGCTGCCGTTCTTCGGCGGCTTCGACCAGATCGGGTGCTTGAGCGCCGTGAACGACATGGTGGCCGAGGCCGAGGGCACGCCCGATGCCTTCGCGGTGCTGTCCGGCCAGGGTGCGCTGGCCAATGACCCGGAGCTGGCAGCGGGCTACCCGGCCATCATCGACATCGTCTTCCAGATGGCCTTTGCCATGATCACCTGCGCCATCATTACCGGTGCGGTGGCCGGGCGTATGAAGTTCGGCGCCGTGTGCGCGTTCGTGGCCGTGTGGGTTGTCGTGGTGTACGCGCCGCTGGCGCACATGGTGTGGGGCGGCGACGGCTCGCTCATTGGCGACATGATCGGGGCCTTGGACTTCGCCGGCGGCGACGTGGTGCACATCTCCTCGGGCCTCACCGGGCTCATCCTGTGCCTCATGCTGGGGCGCCGCAAGGGGTTCGCGGTTCTGTCCTACCGTCCCCACAATGTGCCGTTCGTGGCCCTGGGCGCGGCACTTCTGTGGTTCGGCTGGTTCGGGTTCAACGCGGGCAGCGAGTTCGCGGCCGACGGCGTGGCCGGGCTCGCGCTGCTGAACACCGTGGCGGCCAGCGCGGCCGGCGTGCTCTCCTGGATGCTTACCGAGCGCATCACGGTGGGGAAGTGCACGCTCGTCGGCGCGGCGACGGGCCTGGTGGCCGGTCTTGTGGTCATCACCCCGGCGGCCGGGTTCGTGGAGCCCTGGGCGGCGATCGTCATGGGGCTGATCGTGAGTCCCATCGTGTATTGGGCCATCTCCCAGGCTAAGCGGCGCCTCGGCTACGACGACGCGCTGGACGCCTTCGGCTGCCACTGCGTCGGCGGCATCGTGGGCGGTATCCTCACGGGCCTGTTCTGCGTGCCCGGGCTCTCCTGGACCGAGCACGGCGGCCTGCTGTACACGGGCGACTGGTCGCTTCTGGGAGCGCAGGTGCTGGGCATTCTGGTGACTATCGCTTTCGTGGCCATCGCCGATGTGGTGCTCGGGCTCATCATCAAGGTGTGCTTTGCGGGCAGCCTGCGGGTGAGCGCCGAGGACGAGGCGGCGGGGCTCGACGTGGCCGTCCATGGCGAGTCGGCCTACCCGGCCTACCTGGGCCTGGACTAAAGGTTCCGTTCGCCCTGCGGGACGAACGGATCGGCCGACGCTGCGGATCCGACAGGCACCTGCCCTTGCCCCTTGTTTTGGGCTCGGCGTTGCGCGAAGGCAACTTGGCCCAAAGGCGGGGCAATTGCAGGCACCTGTCGGACCCTCGCTGACTTTGCCAAGAAAGTTGGATGGTGTAAATAGGAGGATATTATGAAACGAGTAACGGCTATTGTGCGGCCCGAGAAGATGGAGCCGCTGAAGGATGCCCTGTTCGCGGCCGACGTGAAGGGCATGACCATCTCGCAGGTGCACGGCTGCGGCGCCCAGCACGGCTGGAGCGAGTACGTGCGCGGCACCGAGGTGATGCTGAACATGGTGCCGAAGGTGAAGTTCGAGGTGGTGGTGGAAGACGACGCGGTGGACGCGCTGGTGGACACCATCGTGGGCGCCGCCCGCACCGGCGAGGTGGGCGACGGCAAGATCTTCGTGGCGCCCGTGGAGGAAGTGGTGCGCATCCGCACCGGCGAGCGGGGCGCGTCGGCGGTGTAGGCCAAGATGCGGTACAATCTCGCCGAAACAAGTTGCGAGAAAGGAACCGGCATGCACACCTACATTCCCCGCGGCGTCTGCTCCCGCCAGATCGATGTGGAGCTGGACGGCGACACCATCAAGAGCGTCCAGTTCACCGGCGGCTGCGATGGCAACTTGAAGGCCATCTCCAAGTTGGTGACCGGCCAGAATGTCGACGACATCGTCGCCATGATGGAGGGTCACACCTGCGGGCGGCGCTCCACCTCCTGCGTCGACCAAATGACCAAGGCCATCCGCGAGGCTCAAGCGAAGGACGCCGAGCAGGCGTAAAGGAAAAGAGAGCCGCGAAGGGCCCGGGCACGCGTCCGGGCCCTTTTCTGCGTCATGGACCTCTAGTCGTTGTGCTCCACAAGGTCGATGAGCTCCTGCTGAGAATGAACGCCCAGTTTGGCATAGATGTGTTTGATGTGGCTCTTCACGGTGTTGCGCGATACGACGTAATGATCCATCAGGAACTGGCCGTTGCGGCCCCGGGCAAGGAAGGCGAATATCTCGATCTCGCGCCCGGTGAGCCCGTGGGCTTTCCCGATAGCGGTGCAGCGCTCCTCGATAGTGGGCGGTTCCGGATCCTGATGGGCGGCAGGGCTGTCTTCCGCATCTCGCGTCGTACTGCTGCCCTCTGCGAGCGTCAATGGGGCATCTGCTCGCCCAGCGGTGTCGCCTACCTTCACGACGCCGTTTATGGCATCGTGAAAGCTAAAGGAACGGAAGCCCGTCCACAAAAAGGCGATGAACAGGAACAGCGCGCATCCGGTTATGAGCGCTGCCATGCCGCTGTCGACGCCGATGAGCTCGTTGGTTGTATGGCCGGCGATGGCGCCGATGTCAGTGCCGAGGGCGCCGAGCGCCCGGACGAGCGCGAAAGTCGGCAGAAGGGCTAGGGGGTTGCGGGCTCCCACGGCGATCACGACGAGCCAGACGAGCATGTCGAAGCAGCGTACGCCGATACGCAGAAGCGCATTGGCCGAAGCGAGATCCGTGAGGAACATAAAGGGCGCCACCATAAAGCCGCCGACGACCGTAAGGACGCAGAACGAGAAGAGGGTATCCTCCTTGTCGCTGCTACGGGAAAACACAAGCCATAGCGCCGCCCCGGCGATAACGGCAACGCTGATGCCGATGTTCGCCGGCGCTCGATCGACCTCGCCGAACGTGAGGCCGTAGCCTGTCGCGATGCTGAACAGCAGCGTGCAAAGGTACAGCCCACTGCTCGGCGGCAAGAAGGATTCGGGATTGGCCAGCTCTAAAACGATGGGGCGCTCGGCATTCTGGATAGCTGCGAAGAGGGGGGAGGCGGCGCGGTACAGCGCGAGCATCGAGAAAAGATAGCAGATGATGGTCTCGATGGTGCCGATATTGCAGGGCACAGGGGGATGGGCCACGGCGGCGATCTCGCCGAGCGCCATGCCGCAGGCGATGCTCACGAGGGCCGCCCGAGGCGATTGCAGTCCAGCGACGGCGCAGACGAGTATGGTGGAGGCCCAAGCGGAAGCGATGCTCGCGAAAATGAGGCCGACGATAGTGGCCCAAGACACCTGAAGGGTGAGTCCGAATTCCAGGATGAGGGCGGCGGTGAGCGCGCAGCCGGCGCCGATGGTGGTCAGCTGTCGCTGATCGATGAGTCGCGGAGTGCGAGTGGCCATGAAGAAGAGAGCCAGGAAAGCGACGGCATTGACGAGGGTGGCGATTTCGCGGGCGATGCCGCAGTACGAGGAGACGTGGGCGTAAACGCTGGCGTTGAGCGTGAAGCCCGCGATGCCGAACAGCGTGAATGAGACGATGCACAAGGCTAGTCGCCCCCGCGGGCACTGCGACCCATCTATGGTTTCTTGCGCATCCATGATCCTCCCTTGTTTCCTCGAACCATTGTAGGCATTTCGGGGCCCGATCGGTCGGGAATTTGCGAACAAGCGATTTCCATCTGGGAAAACATTGTGAAATCACCCCAGCGGGGGGAGCGGGGGTGAGGATGCGCGAAACACCCGTCGGGGGTGGTGCGGCGACCAGTGGCGGCCCGCTAGGATGCTGAGTCGCAAGGCAGACCGCGCCGGGAAACGCCCGGAGGTGGATGCTGCTCAACCTAAGGGCACCTGATAGGTGCGAACGTTCAGGAGGGAAATGATGGAAAACAAGATGGATATCTCGCGTCGCGGCTTCATCGGCACGGTGGCGGGCGCCGGCGCGCTGGCGGCCTTCGGCCTTGCCGGGTGCGCCCCGAAGGCTGCGGCTGACGCTGAGCCTATGGCCGACACGGGCGCCGTCGAGGGCGCCGACGCCGCGTCCGACTGGCTGGGCGTCGCCCCCGAGATCTCCGGGGGCGATATCGTCGCCACCAAGGAGTGCGACCTGCTCATCGTCGGCGCCGGCAACGGCGGCATGGCTGCCGCGGCCTACGCGGCCGACCAAGGGGTCGACTTCATCATCTGCGAGAAGGGCGAGACCGTGGGCGCCACGCGCCACTGGTTCGCGGCTCTGGGCACGCGCCCCTTCAAGGATCAGGGCGTCGAGGTGGATCGCCAGCGCCTCATGGGCGAGATCGTGCGCTATTCCCAGGGCAACTGCGACCAGCGTCTTATTCGCATGTGGATGGATGAGTCCAACGACATGTTCGAGTTCGTGGACGGCATCATGACCGCCTCGGGCGCCGTCGTCATCGCTGACGAGTTCGACATGCCCGGCGGCATGGGCGGCACCCCCTACTATACCTCCCCTTGCGAGCACCACTACGGCGACGCCAACGGTGGTCGCGACATCGAGGAGCGCAACGTCCTTTTCGAGAAGCACATCAACGAGGCCGGGAAGGAGATCTCCTTCGGCCACGAGTTGGCGAAGCTGGTGCGCGAAGAGGGCGGACGGGTGACCGGCGCCATCTTCAACACCCCGGACGGTTATGTGCAGATCAACGCGGCCAAGGGCGTGCTGCTCACTACGGGCGGCTATGCGGCGAATCCCGATATGGTGACGGCGCTCTCTCCGGTGACCGCGCAATCGGTGACGGCGCTCGGCTACAACCAGAACAACACCGGCGGCGGCATCAAGGCCGCGCTGTGGGCCGGCGCCGCGAAGGATCTCACCTCGGCGACCATGATCTTCGACCGCGGCCTGGTGGCCCCGGGCACCCCGGCTGGCTACACTGCTGAGTCTATCGAGGCTGGTCAGCCCCAGTTCCCCGGCAACGGTCAGTTCAACCCCGGCACGCAGCCGTTCCTTAAAGTGAACATGCGCGGCGAGCGCTTCGCCAACGAGTCGGCCGACTACGATTACCTTCCCCATGCTGCGGCCCAGCAGCCTGGCGGCACCTATGTGGCCGTGTGGGATGGCAACTTCGGCGAGGACGTGCAGCGCTTCCACACGCTCGGCTGCTCGGCCATGACCCGCAATATGGTGCAGATGTACAAGGCCGAGGACGGTTCCTACGACTTGGACAAGTTCTTCGAGAAGGAGCTGGGCGACGGTCGTTTGCAGAAGGCCGACACCTTGGAGGAGCTGGCCGATCTGCTCGGTTTCGACGCCGATGCCAAGACGACGTTTTTGGCCGAGTGCGAGCGCTACAACGAGCTGTTCGACGCTCAGGAGGACTCGGACTTCGGCAAGGAGGCTTACCGCCTTTCCGAGCTGCGCACGCCGCCCTTCTTTGGCGCGACGCTGGGCGGCACCCTGCTGACCACCATTGACGGTATCCGCATCAACAAGGATTGCCAGGCGCTTGATGCCGAGGGCAATCCCATCGATGGGCTGTACGCCGCTGGCGACTGCTCCGGCTCCGTGTTCTCGGGTTGCTACCCTGACCAGCTGCACGGCTTCGCCTGCGGCCGTACGATGACCGAGGCCATTCACGTCGTGAAGCAGATGGCCTAATTGCTCGCTTTTTCCGGCGGCGCTTAGGCGCCGCGCATTCGACCGCCCCGGCGCCTCCCTCCCTGCGCCGGGGCGGTTTTGCATTGAGACGACTAGGCTCGGAGGCATCTCGGTGCTGCGTCTCCACCGTGCGGCGGTCGATGCCCCGGGTTATGTGGCAGAAGCTACGAGCAGCGCAAAAGCGACTTAAAATTTTTTG
>OLPO01000105.1_pt1 | contig 75480 bp, 68 predicted proteins | sample 1672831 | NCBI WGS metagenome assembly OLPO01 (sample SAMEA3136728, study PRJEB25190) | human gut metagenome | reverse complement strand
TCCTAAAAGTAGGTACTACACTAATTCGCGTGTCCACTGTTATGGGTATATTATAGTGATAGCTAATTCGGAAATTATATTTAGCTCTAAGAAATCGGAAGGCAATAGGGAATTTGATGAGAATATTCTTATTGATTTATTTAAGAGGGAGGTAATGAACCATATAGGAAGGGAACACTATATTATTGTAATCGAGGACTTGGATCGCATTGAGTCTAAGGAAAGTGTTCTACAGTTTTTGAGGGAATTCAGAAAATATTATTTAACTAATGGTGGAAAGCACAATATTTCTTTTATAGTCTGTATTAAGCCTGAGGCATTATTACAGACTGAAAATGATAAAAATAAGCTTCATGAATATAAAAAGATATTTGACTATACAATAAATTTGCAAAAAATTAATATTGATAATTATGATGCTGTATTGAATGGATTGCTGCAAGAAAAGAAACAATGGCTTACCAAATTGCATCTAGACCCCAATATTGATACTCAGGGCATGGAATGGATGATATATGGTAAAAATATAGATATTCGAGAAGTGAAAAATCGTTTAAATGAGTCATTGACATTGTATGAAAGTCTTTGTAATCGATTCCCGATTAATGGGAAAAAATCAGTAATTACATTTGAAAAATGTGCTGTCGCAACATATATGCGAAGAGAATATGAAGAAGATTTTTATAAACTAGATGATGAGGATTTGGATGTTTTTATTTCCCTGTATGCAATTCGTGGAATAGAGGATATGGAGAAAGAACAGGAACCTGAAAATTGGACGACATTGAATCCGGCATTTAAAGATGAATTGATTCGTTTAGTTAAGAGTAAGCTGGTTGATGCAAACTATCGTTTATATTTTTATAATTATCCAAGCAATAGTAGGCTTTTTTCTGTTAGTGAAATGCGTGTGTATAATAGCATTGTATATCAGGAGGCTCCTAAAAATAGAGATGAATATGAAGAATATTTGAAACAGACAGAAGAAAACGTTATTATAGAAGCTTATAAGAAAATTAATTCATTGGGTGTGATAATGCCATTATTCTTATTGGACTATGATAAACTTTTTGTTATTTTATATCGGAATTATGAAAATAAATTTTTTGAGTTAATTATAAAACAGAGATTTGATATAAATAATGAGGCACGTATATGCGATTTGATTGAAAAGTGTATTGTAAAGAGAGAAGGGCAATATGAATGGGATATATTAATTCAGAAGCTTTCACAACATTTAGATGATGTTGTTGATGACAAAACTTTGTTATTATCAATTAGAAAAAGAATGTGTAAAAAAATCCCAAATAAAATAAGACAATTTAAGATTTTGTTTATGGGAACAAATCCTTTTATTACCTTAGATGAGACAGAAGCATCTAATGATATTGATGCAATATTTGATGTAATAAACTATGATATGATGGATAGTGATACGGATAGTTTAGTTGATATTCATAGACTAATGTTGACGAAAGAAGAATGGAAACGTGAGTATATTGAGTTCTATCAGAAGGTAATTGAAAGTCAGGAAATTGATATATGGAAGGATTTTATTGCACAGGCATGTTCACATTTTGAGAGTATACCCGATGGTATTGTTGAAATATACGAAAATAAAATTAATACAAAAGAAATTGCAGTAGATGAATACGTGAAGTGTATAGAGAATGTTAATAATCTTGAGAAAGCGGCACTAGAAGTATTGAGTAACAATTTGTGGGTAAAAGGATTGTCATATCGTTTATGTAATCTTATGTATCAATTTGGTTTTTGTTTGGAATACATATGTAATAGTGCTTTATTAGAGAATAGAAATATTTGTTATGATGAGGAAAATATTTTTAATTGTATAGTTTCAAATTGCGAATGGATATTAAATCAGGCCCCAGTTGCTTTCGAGGCAATAAGAAAAGATATATTGGTGAATAGTAACTTGATAAAAAAATACAGTTATATTTTTGAAAATCCATATTCTATTATTTCGCAGGAAGAAATCGGACTTGTGAGCGATGTTCAAGATGTTCTTATTCTTTTGGAAGATAGAAGTTTATCTAAGAATGAAATAGTTTATATAGCAAATTATTTTAATAGTAAATATAGAAATCAAACGACGTCGTTTTATATAATGCAGTATATATTGAATCAAAAAGCGGAAATTGCAAAGGAACTATTTTATAGCTTGGATTTGTCTAAATTTTCATATGCTAGGATGTCAAATGTTCACAGGAAAACTGTTATTGATAAAGCATATGAAGTGTTTAATATGGATAGTGATCCTAGTGAAAGAGTTAATTACTTACATTTTACAGGAGTACCAGTAGAAATTATTGAGAAAGATTTGTACAAGGAATTAAATAATGACAATGAGCTATGCAAATTATACATAGAATATGTTAATAAGTTAAATAAAATTCATGGTTATACGTTTAAAAATATAGTGAATCTTAAAAGTACATATATTTATAGTGAGATTATTAATCAAAAATTGTGGGAAAATGGATACTATGATAGTTATGTTTCTTCGAAAACTGCGTTGGAAAAGAAATTTAGTATAGAGGACGATAAAGTAAAAGATTTGTGGCCTGTATATGTAAAAATATTTAATTCTGCAAGTAGAAAAAGAACAAGAGAATATATGAAACAGAATTCCATGTTTATGAAACGTCTAATTGATGCGAAAGGCTATGAAACTGTTGAAGATAATATTATATTTTATGCAACAGGAAAACAGACGGGGGATTTGTTGAAATATGTAGACGAAAATTATGATGATAATACAAAAGTGGAATATTTTAGAAGTATTTCAGGATTTGACAATTATGATGCAGCACATCTTTTTTGTGAATTGGCAAAGAAGAACAGAATAATAGGAATGGATGATACTATATATCATAATGTTAAAGGAAAACTGATTAACTCCGGTTTGGAAGGCTGGCTGACAAGGATATGGAAAAAAACGAATAATGAACGGTAAAATTCATAGGATTTTAAGTAAAAAGGGATAACTACGTCGATGGCTCATTCATCAGCGATATATAACAAAAGTATTGTTTGAAATGGAAGAAGCAATCATGTTTGCACAAAAGAAAGAAGAATTTGTTGATCCAGTTACAGGAGAAACAAAAAAACGTCAGGTTAAATATTATCAAGATGCCTATAAAAACCGTATTGGACGGTCATATACAGAATATGAGCAATACCGTCAGTTAAATCTTTTTGAAGATTTCGGAGCTTACAATAAAGAAGGAAAAGACAGATCAATAGATTTAATAGGAGAAAATCAAATAGAAAATAGTATGGAAGGTACAGAGACACCGCAGGGAGCCACTGTGCCTGTTCATGATACAGAAAATCCAATACAAAATTCAAAATACATAGCAAGCAATTTGTATATGAGACATTGACTGGCAGGGGATTGAATTCGGAAAAGACGTACTCTTTTAAGGGAGAGTACCTGGAAGAGCAGAAAATGGTTATTTTTGGATTAAAAAACGTAAATTGAATGAGTAGATAAAAACATTTACGACTTATTGCTGAAATATCCTCTGTATGGTAATATAAAATAAATAATTTATAATTGATACATTAGAATAGGGGGATAATCTATGGAATTAAAAAAGATATTGATAATTACAAGTTCTGTAGATGAAACAGTATCATATATCATGAAAAAATATTCTGAAATAGTAGATTTTTTTCGAGTTGATGTTGATAAATTTTCAGAATATAGATTTTGTATAGGTAATAGTGGTTGGAGCATCTCTGATAAATATTCAACAATAGATTCCAAAAGTATATATTCAATATATTAAGTGAATATACAAATACTATTGGAATGGAAATGGCAAGTAATCCAACTCTTAACACAGCTACAATGGAAATATCAGATCCAGATGAATTTCAGTTATATGGATCTACATTGTACGAAACAAATACGATTGAAACATCAGATGAAGATGAATTTTTACTTATGTAGGATGCGAAGAGAGGTAAGTAAAATTTGATAGAAATATTGAAATCTTCTTTAATAGGCAATATGATAGGAATTGTCTCATTAATAGTAGGGATAATTAGCCTGATTATAACGATAAAGACAATGCGGTCTGCTAAGAGAATTGAAAGAGATATAAAGGAAGCGGAAGCAAAAGCTGTAGATAAAGATCGCTTTAATAAATATAAAGAAGGCTGTATAAAAAGATTAGAATTAAAAAGAAAGGTTGCAGCAGAAGAGGGAGTTATAACATATCCCTTATGTAATGATGTATTGGCTAGCCTTAATGATTTAAGAGGATATGGCAGAATCATATCGGAAAAGGATATAGATTTTATTAATGAAAAACGTAGAGAATTGATGGAAATATCAAAAGAGTTAAATGGACAGAAAAAAGATAACTGGGAAGATTCTCAAAAATTTGATGTAATAGTTTCAGATATTTTGAATATATTGATAAAAGGAGAATATGCATTATGATGGGAGATCAAGTGGAAGGTTTTGTTGAGGGTTTAATAGAAAAAACAAGAGAGGGAAAATTGGATTGGAAACCGTTTTCTTCTTTTAAAAATAGAAGGGATATTTTAGAAGAATTGGAAAATGGACGAGGCGATTTTGATTATGCGACAAATTCTATAAAAGAATCAAAGTCTTATTTTTTGCAATCAGGGGAAGGCTTTGTTTTTTTATTTGAAATTTATCATGGAGATCCACAAGTAGCTTCTCCTTTAGATAATACTATAGGATTGATGGTAAAAATCAATAGCGTATTACCCCTTAATAGTTTGCTAGGATACACAGAAATGATGCAGGAAGAGATGGAAAAATTAAAGCTATTGTTAGAAAATTACCTTGAAGAGAAATATTGTTATCCAGATGTATTGTATAATTTTATGCACGAAGTACTAGAAGATAAATAATAGGAAAATATGTTTGAGTATAATTTTGATTTAAAAACAGAATTAAAAATTTATAAAAAAGTTGGAAATAAAAATGGTTTTTGTAATTACAGTGAGTGGGAAAACTATGTGCTAAACAAATATGGAAATAAAGGGTATACTGAGTCTTCATTAAAAAATTTTTTGCATTATTTAAAGAAAAATCAGAGAGTGATTGTAAGTAAGAAGGAAAGTTGGAGTAGTACAATAATGCCTATGGTAATACTCATAATTACAATATTATCTACTTCTGTTTTTTCTATAATAGGTGTAATAAATAATTATAATGATGCTATAAATACTTTTACAGACGAAGAATTTATGAAATATTCAGGATATTCAGTGGAGATGATTTATAGTGCATTAGAACAAAATTTATATTCTGGAATGTATTTCTATATCTTTGCGATGATAATAGTTAGTTTTTTTATTATTGCAATGATAATGTTTATGACATCTAAGATAGGTGAATATAATTTAAGAGAATCATTTTATTATGATTATATACAGATAATAAAGAGTATTATAGAAAATAAAGAAATGGATAAATATAGAAAAAATAGGTAGAGCTTCTGAGAATTGATCAGAAGCTCTTTTTTGTATAAAAAGTTGTTCCTGAGTTGACATAAGGAGGAGATATGAGCCTAGTAGGCACCAGACCGTCGACACTGGATGAGTGGGAAAAGTATGAACCACATCATAGAGCCAGGTCTACATAAAAGATTCAGTGGCGGTCGGAAAAAGATGACCACTGTGAGAAAAAAGATAACTACAGTGCGATAGTTCATCCGGCATGGATGATGAACACGCTGTTTTAAATCCTTCTCGTATCATCGCTGGCACTGATTTAAGTGATGAGCGTCTGGTTGAGGCCGCTAATGAGTTCGCTGGCTTGCTGCAGGAAGGTGCTATCAAGGAGAACATCGACACACTGTTCATGGGCTTCACCGAGGCAGAGGCTGTTAAGCTGTTCGCCAATACATATCTTGCCCTGCGTGTGGCTTACTTCAACGAACTGGACACCTACGCAGAGAGCAACTATAACTAAGAAAAGCAAGCAGCATTCATGCACGGTGAAAGAACTTACTTGGAGTGAATTTTTATGCAATTTCACCACTTTACCGCATTAAAATTTAATACTTTTTTTATAAAATATGCAAAATGTAACAAAAAGTACTGGACAAAATGTCCTATATGAGGTAAAATGCATACATGTAATCGAACAGCACATTTGAAGGTTGTGCAGATAGTATTGGTTATATTTTGCGAATTGGGGGGATTTTTCATGAGAATATATCATGCTAAGGATTATGCAGATATGAGCAGAAAGGCTGCAAATATCGTATCGGCACAGGTGATTATGAAGCCTAATTGTGTATTGGGACTGGCTACAGGCTCTACACCTATCGGCTTGTATAAGCAGCTCGTTGAGTGGTTCAAGAAGGGGGATTTGGACTTCTCAGAGGTTATGACGGTGAACCTTGATGAGTACAAGGGACTAAGCCGTGAGAATGATCAGAGCTACTATTATTTTATGCATCAGAATTTGTTTGATCATGTGAATATTCCGGTTGAGAATACTCACCTGCCAAACGGCATGGAGCCGGATTCACAGAAGGAGTGCAAGCGCTATACAGAGCTGATTCAGTCTCTTGGCGGTGTTGATTTACAGCTTCTTGGTATCGGACACAATGGTCATATCGGTTTTAATGAGCCGGGCGAGTCTTTTGACAAGCAGGTACACTGTGTGAATCTGACAGAGTCTACTATTGAGGCCAATAAGCGCTTCTTTGCATCGGCTGATGATGTTCCGAAGCAGGCTTATACGATGGGCATCAAGACCATCATGCAGGCTAAGAAGATTCTTATTGTTGCAAGTGGTGAGGATAAGGCAGAGATTGTGCACAAGGCTTTCTTTGGACCGATTACACCACAGGTGCCGGCTTCTGTATTACAGCTGCACAATGATGTTACGCTTGTAGCGGATGAGGCTGCACTGAGTTATTTGTAGATGTTTTTTAGTTGAGAAGGTGCATGTATATGATAATAAAAAATGCAAGGGTATTTACAGAGGATGGCAGCTTTATGCAAGGTGATGTTGTCGTTAGGGATGGCCGTTTTGACAGTGTTTTGGAGAGAACAGCTGACACGGACGCGGCTAATGACAGCGCACAGCAGGAGATTATAGATGCATCAGGTCTTATCATGATACCGGGCCTTGTGGATATTCATTTTCATGGATGCAAGGGAGCTGATATGTGTGATGGCACCGCAGAGGCACTTGATGTGATTACAGCATACGAGGCTTCTGTCGGAGTGACGAGCGTGTGTCCGGCTACTATGACCATTCAAAGGGATGAGCTTTTGAGTGTCATGAAAAATGCCGGTGATTATAATTATCATGGTGGTGCACATCTTGTAGGTATCAATATGGAGGGACCTTTTATCAGTCCTTCTAAAAAGGGCGCACAGGCGGCAGAGAATATCATGCGATGTGATTATGATTATTTCTGTGAGCTTCAGGATGCGGCCCATGGCTTGATAAAGCTTGTAGATATTGCTCCGGAGGAGCCGGGCGCGATTGATTTTATAGACAGGGTAAGAGGAAGTGTTGTGGTTTCAATAGCACATACGGCGGCTGATTATGACACCGCGGTAGAGGCTATTGAGCATGGTGCAAGCCATGCCACACATTTGTATAATGCGATGCCGCCGCTTCATCACAGGAATCCGGGAGTTATCGGGGCTGTGAGAGATTCAGAAAAGTGTCATGCAGAGCTCATTTGTGACGGTGTGCATATTCACCCGTCGGTTATCAGGGCAACATTTGCCATGTTTGGTGCGAAGCGCATGATTTTAATAAGTGACAGCATGAGAGCCACAGGGCTTGAGGATGGCGAGTATACACTCGGTGGACAGGCAGTGACGGTCAGAGGTCCGCTTGCCACACTCCATGATGGGACAATTGCAGGCTCAGCAACCAATCTGATGGATTGTATGCGTTTCACAGTAAGGCAGGCAGGTATTCCGCTTGAGGAGGCAATTATGTGTGCTACAGCCAATCCGGCTAAGGAGATTGGCATCTATGATGAAGCAGGCAGCATTTCTGCAGGAAAGAGAGCAGATTTTGTGCTTCTCAATGATGATTTGGATATTGTGAGTGTGTATATCGACGGAAAGGAGATATCATGTTAGGTTTTTTTAAGAATAAGTCAAAGGGAAAGGTGATCTGTTCTCCGTGCAACGGCAGAGTGGTTCCTATTACAGAGGTTCCGGATCCTACTTTTTCTGAGAAGATATTGGGAGACGGCGTGGCCGTGATTCCTTCTGAGGGCAGGTTTTACGCTCCGGCGGATGGTGAGGTGACAGCTGTATTTGATACGCTTCATGCTTTTACCATGACGACCACTCAGGGAGTCGAGTTGCTTTTGCACATTGGTCTTGATACAGTGACACTAAAGGGTGATCCTTTTAAATCGCATATTTCCGTTGGTGATCAGGTGAAGAAGGGTGACCTTTTGATGGAGGCTGACCTGAAGCAGATTAAGGCAGCAGATCTTAATGTCATTACTCCGGTTTTAATTGGCAACACTGCTGATTATAGTGAGATAAAGATGCTCAAAGAGGGAAATGTATCCGCCGGTGATGAGATTTTAAGTCTCGCGTAGATTTGAATATAATTATATAATAATAACGAACTTTATTGGAGTATCTCCAGTTTAGTATACATAATGTAAAGGAGGGGAAATTTATGAAATTTCTTCAAAAACTGGGTAAAGCTTTAATGCTTCCCGTAGCGGTGCTTCCTATCTGTGGTATCCTCATGGGTATTGGATATTATTTATGTCCTGCAACCATGCAAGGTGGTGATATCGAAGGTGCGCGAAATTTAATAGGTCTGTTTTTAGTTAAAGCCGGGGGCGCTTTGATTGACAACATGGCCATCCTTTTTGTAATCGGCGTTGGTGTCGGTATGTCGGATAAGAACGACGGTACTGGCGGTATTGCAGCTTTAGCTTCATGGCTGATGATGACAACACTCCTGTCTACAGGCTTTGTTACCACAATCATGCCATCTATCGCTGACAGCGCTACAAAGACACTTGCATTCGACAAGATTCAAAACCCATTTATTGGTATCTTGGCCGGTATTATTGGTTCTTTGTGTTACAACAGATTTAAGGATACAAAGCTTCCTGACTGGCTGTCATTCTTCAGTGGCAAGCGTTGCGTAGCAATTATCGCAGGTGTTGTTTCAATCCTTGTATCTGTAGTATTACTGTTTGTATGGCCATTACTTTTCGGTGCTCTTGTATCTATCGGTAAAGCAATCGTTGGTTTTGATGTAGTCGGTGCAGGTATCTATGCATTCCTGAACCGTCTGTTAATTCCTACAGGATTACACCACGCATTAAACAATGTATTCTGGTTCGATACTATCGGACTTGGAGACCTCAAACATTTCTGGGCAGGCGAGACATCAAAGGATGTTTCATGGAGCCTCGGAATGTACATGTCAGGTTTCTTCCCATGTATGATGTTTGGTATTCCTGGTGCAGCACTTGCTATGGTTAAGTGCGCAAAGCCTGCTAAGAAAAAGGCTGCCATCGGTATCCTTGCTTCTGCAGCTATCTGTGCATTCATCTGTGGTGTTACAGAGCCTTTCGAGTTTGCATTTATGTTCCTTGCTCCTGGTCTCTATGTGATTTATGCTTTACTTTATGGTATTTTCACAATGGTTACTGTAGCTCTTGGATTTAGAGCAGGCTTCTCATTCTCAGCCGGTGGGATGGATTTATTATTCTCATCTTCACTTCCGGCTGCAGCAAGGACATGGCTCATCATTCCTCTTGGAATCGCAGCTTTTATCGTATTCTACATTGTATTCTATTTCGCTATCAAGAAATGGAATCTTAAGACTCCTGGTAGAGAGGATGATGATGTCGAGGCAGAGAAGAAGGCAGTGCTTTCTAACAATGACTACACAGCAGTAGCAAAGACTATTCTTGAGGGCTGCGGTGGCAAAGACAATATTGCAAGCATTGACAATTGCATCACAAGACTCAGACTTGAGGTTAAGGATATCACTCAGGTTGATGACAAGAAGATTAAATCTGCAGGTGTTGCAGGCGTTATGAAGCCTGGCAAGAATTCTGTTCAGGTTATTATCGGAACCAAAGTTCAGTTTGTTGCGGATGAGTTTTCTAAGCTTTGCGAGTAGATTTGTTCAGCAATATAGCAGTGCTGATTCACATTAGGTGATTCATATAATTTCATAATACATGATTAAAAGCCACACCGGGTGTTATGCCTGGGGTGGCTTTTTTGAGTTCGGGCCGTAAGCTCCGAACGGTCGTGGTGCACACGGAAATGTATAGCTTTACAGCAAGGGTTGAAAAACAAACAAACGTTTGCTATAATAAATGAAGCGAGGAAATAAAAGTATATTAGGTTTAGTAATTTAAGTATTCATTTAATTTATTGTAATTAGGGAAAATCCAATATCAATCGATTGATAGAAAGCGTGATTTTATATGAACATATTGCTAAAGTTAAGGAAAACAGCTGCAATTACACTATGTGAGTTACTTGCAATTGCTACAATTTTTACAGGCTGTGCCTCCACTGATTTATCAGGCACTGAAGGTGCCGGGCATGCCGCAGGAGCTGTAGTGGCAGGTGAGGATTCTTCCGGTGCTTTAGGAAGCAAGGATAAAGCGGATGGACCACAGGAGGATCTTGTAAACAACAATTCCTACGTTTCCCTCGATGCGATTCCGGCATATGATGGCAAGGCATACGTGGCTGTCAACAATAATGAGCCTTTTTTTACGGACAGCGATATGACTACCACTGCTTTTGAAAATTACAGTGATTTGGATTCACTTGGCAGATGCGGTGTGGCTTATGCCAATATCTGCAAGGATATCATGCCGACTGAGGAGCGTGGCAAGATAGGCATGATAAAGCCATCAGGCTGGCATACGGTGAAGTATGATGTGATAAAGGACAGGTATTTATACAATCGCTGTCATCTTATTGGCTATCAGCTTGCCGGTGAGAATGCCAATCCAAAGAACCTTATTACCGGTACGAGATATCTGAATGTGGAGGGGATGCTTCCGTTTGAGAATCTGGTAGCGGATTATGTAAACAATACAGGAAATCATGTGCTCTACAGGGTGACTCCTATGTTCTCTGGCAGCAATCTTGTTGCAAACGGCGTTCTCATAGAGGCAAAGTCGGTTGAGGATAACGGTGGCGGCATACTTTTTAATGTCTATTGTTATAATGTGCAGCCCGGAGTCGGAATAAACTATGAGAATGGTGACAGCTGGCTGGATGGCACCACAGGAAGTGCATCATCAGGCTCAGACACCTCAGCAACAGAAAATAGCGCTGCAGATTCCTCAAACAGCGAGACGATGGTTCATATCACTGCAACAGGTAAGAAATATCACCGGGCGGGCTGTCGGACCTTGAAAAAGAGTGACACAGAGGTAACGCTTGATGAAGCAAAATCCATGGGTTTGTCTCCGTGTGGCATCTGCAATCCGCCGCAGTAGATGTGCATTTGCATTTGCAACCGTTCACAGCAGATGCTCGTTATCTTTGCAGTCCGTATAATTGCCATAAACCCTTGACGATTGCAAAACCGAAAAGTATAATAGAATAGCTAATGAATTCAATATTTTAATATAGATGGAGGAAACCAAATGGCACTGAGCAAAAAGCCGGTCAACGGCATGAAGGATATACTACCTGCAGAGATGGAAATCCGTGATTATGTGACAAGCGTGATCAAGGATACATATAGAAGCTTCGGATTTACACCGATAGAGACACCATGCATGGAGAATATAGCAAATCTCACAAGCAAGCAGGGCGGAGAAAATGAGAAGCTGATCTTCAAGGTAATGAAGAGAGGCGAGAAGCTGAATCTGGAGACAGCAAAGGAAGAGTCGGATGTAGTAGACTTTGGAATGCGCTATGACCTTACAGTGCCACTTTCAAGATATTATTCAAACAATGCCAACAACCTGCCATCGCCGTTTAAGGCACTTCAGATGGGCAGCGTGTGGAGAGCAGACAGACCTCAGAGAGGCCGCTACAGACAGTTTACACAGTGTGATATAGATATACTCGGAGAGCCAAGCAATCTGGCAGAGATAGAGCTGATTACAGCAACCACTACCACAATCGGCAGACTCGGCTTCGAGAACTTTGAGATAAGAATCAACGAGAGAAGAATCCTAAAGGCAATGGCTGCTTACAGTGGTTTTGCTGAGGAGGACTACGACAGCGTATTTATCACACTCGATAAGATGGACAAGATAGGAGTGGAAGGCGTTGCAAGTGAGCTTGCACAGGATGGCTATCCACAGGAAAATATTGACAAATATCTTGATTTGTTCAAGCTTTTGGAGCAGACAAGAGATGTCACTGAGGGTGTAAATATACTTTCAGAAAAGCTCGGTGAATATTTAGACGAAGAAGTGGTTACAAATATGACAGAGATAGCTACGGCTGTCAATGCCACAAAGGGAGCAAAGTTTGAGCTCGTATTTGACCCTACACTTGTTCGTGGAATGAGCTACTACACAGGAACTATTTTTGAGATATCAATGCCTGAGCTTGGCGCAGCCTGTGGCGGTGGCGGACGATATGACAAGATGATTGGAAAGTTCACCGGAAATGATGTACCTGCCTGTGGTTTTTCAATCGGTTTTGAGAGAATTATCCTGCTTCTCATGGAGAGCGGCTTCAAGATTCCTGAGAGTCCAAAGAAGGTGGCTTATCTGGTTGAGAAGAAATATCCGGCAGACAAGCTTGTTGATGTTATGAACCAGGCAAAAGACGCAAGAGCAAACGGACAGCAGGTGCTTGTTGTGCGCATGAACAAGAACAAGAAATTCCAGAAGGAGCAGCTTATGAAAGAGGGCTACGAGGAGTTTGTTGAGTTCTTTAACAGATAGGAATCTGATAAGCGGCAGATTAGCTGTGTAGCAGCGGTACCAAACAGTTATTAGAATAAATATATAGTAGAAATATAAGGAGCATAAAATGGCAGAATCAATGCAGGGCTTACATAGAAGCCATAGATGTACAGAAGTATCAAATGCCAATATCGGTGAGAAGGTCACCGTCATGGGCTGGGTACAGAAGAGAAGAAATTTAGGAAGTCTCATTTTCGTAGATTTAAGAGACAGAAGCGGAATACTTCAGATAGTATTCGGTGAGGAAAATGTAGGTGCAGAGGGCTTTGAAAAGGCAGGCACCTTAAGAAGTGAGTTCGTCATCGCAGTTGAGGGAACTGTTCAGAAGAGAACAGCTGCTGTCAATGAGAACTTAAAGACAGGTGATATCGAGGTTATCGCTACATCAATCAGAGTGCTTTCAGAGGCACAGACACCTCCATTCCATATTGAGGAGAATTCAAAGACCAGCGAGGACATCAGACTTAAATACCGTTATCTGGATCTTCGCCGTCCTGATATCCAGAGAAACCTCATGCTCAGAAGCAATGTGCTTCGCGTGATGCGTGACTTTATGGCAAACGAGGGATTTTTGGAGATAGAGACACCAATCCTTTGCAAGTCTACACCGGAGGGCGCCAGAGACTATCTCGTGCCAAGCCGTATACACCACGGACATTTTTACGCGCTCCCACAGTCACCACAGCTCTTTAAGCAGCTTCTGATGGCTTCAGGTTATGACAGATATTTCCAGATTGCACGATGCTTCCGTGACGAGGATCTGCGTGCAGACAGACAGCCTGAGTTTACACAGGCAGATATGGAGCTTTCATTCGTAGATATCGATGATGTAATCGAGGTAAATGAGAGACTGTTAAAGCACCTTTTTAAAGAGGTCATAAATGTGGATGTTGAGATTCCGTTTAAGCGTATGCCTTGGCAGGAGGCTATGGACAGATTTGGTTCTGACAAGCCTGATACACGTTTTGGTATGGAGCTTTGCGATGTTTCGGATGTGGTAAAGGACTGTGGCTTTGGAGTATTCACAGGAGCTCTTGAAAACGGTGGCTCTGTCCGCGGTATCAATGTAGAGGGACAGGCAAAGATGCCTCGTAAGAAGATTGATAAGCTTGTAGAGCACGCAAAGGGCTGTGGAGCAAAGGGACTTGCTTATCTGTGCATCAATGAGGATGGCACATACAAGTCATCATTTGCCAAGTTTATGACAGAAGCTGAGCTTGATGCACTTGTTGCAAAGATGAACGGAAAGCCGGGAGATTTACTCCTTTTCGCAGCAGACAAGAATAAAATCGTATGGAATGTACTTGGAGCACTTCGTCTCATGCTCGGAGCTGAGCTTGGCCTGATTGATGAGAACAAGTACAATTTCCTCTGGGTAACAGAGTTCCCACTCCTTGAGTGGTCTGATGAGGAAAACAGATTTATGGCAATGCATCATCCATTCACTATGCCTATGGAGGAGGATTGGGACAAGATAGACTCAGATCCGGGCGCAGTTCGTGCAAAGGCATATGATATCGTACTCAATGGTACAGAGCTTGGTGGAGGCTCAGTGCGTATCCATCAGGATGACATCCAGGAGAAGATGTTTGAGGTGCTTGGTTTCACAAAAGAGCGTGCACATGAGCAGTTTGGATTCCTGCTTGATGCATTCTCATATGGTGTACCGCCACACGCAGGACTTGCCTTCGGTGTTGACCGTATCTGCATGCATATGCTGCATACAGACAATATCAAGGAGGTTATTGCATTCCCTAAGGTAAAGGACGCTTCGGACCTCATGTCAGAGGCACCCGGAACTGTAGATCCAAAGCAGCTTGAGGAGCTTGGAATAGCTGTGGCTGCAGAGGAAGATGAGGAATAACACTATAATATGAATTTGAAAAAAAATATTTTCAATGCGATTACAATAATACTGCTCGCCGCACTTATTGCGGGGGCAGTATTGCTTAATAACAGGATAAAAAAGCTCGAGACACAGATGTCATACACATCAGACAACACATCGGTGATACTTTCCGATGTGCAGACCATGCAGGATGATATCAAGTCCACCCTTGAGGAGGAGGCCAGCCTCATAACAGACTGGGATATTTCCTTAAAAAGTGCAGACTTTACCGATAAGACATACACAGTCTCTGTCTCGGTGGTGCCAAAGGAGTACACAGAGGATACAAAAACCAGTGTATTTTTCGGTACAAACGAGATACCGCTCGAGCTAGACGGCATCAAGTATACGGGCGAGGCCACACTTCCGCTGTCTGAGGACTATGCAGGCAATGTGACATTTCTGTTTGTTGACGGAAATAAGAGAAGTACAGAGGTGCTCGATAAGTTTGAAGGTGTGACATCAGTGTTCAAAAATGTAGCATCCGGCATACTTGCCGATAAACCAACCTTTGATAATGGCAGCATAAAGCTTGGCACAGATGTAGATGTAGCGGTCATGGGAAATGATTACTTTGACTTTAACAGTGTGCAGCTCGTAGTTGCAAGCTCAGATACAGAGCTAAAGACATACGATATCAGACAGCTGTTGGCAGAAAACGGCACGGACAGTGCAGACTCTGCAGACACAGACTCCATCACATCCGCCTTAAGCCGGAAGGATGATGCCAAAAAAGATGGCTCAAAGAATAACACGGAAAATGATACCTCTGATGCCTCAAAAGAGGATGACGGTAAGCTCCATAGCCTCGAAGGCACAGTCAAAATCGAAGACTTAATCCCTGTCACAGCTGCAAGCAATATCAAAATATATGTCAAAGCAGTATCGGCACAGGGTTACACCTTCACATATGACCTGTTCGATGGTACCGTAAATCAGGACATCACAGACTTTGAAACCACAGCCGACATATCCGGCGGAGACTACACAGTAACCGACCCGTCCGGCAGCAAATACGAGCCATAAAAATGTGATATAAGTGTAATTATTTAAAATCAGTTTTTCTTGTGTTTTCAAGGCGGCTCAGAATATTTATAAACAATATATAACTATTAAATAAGCTCATTTCGCATAAGTGAAATGAGCTTTAAATTTAAGAAGAAAAAAGTGCCGGACAAAATTTCACGCCAGTGAAATAAGTCCGGCACTGCCAGAATGCAAGGTAGCAAAGCGCCTCGCTCGTAAACCTGAATTAGCCGGAGAGCATACAGTGTGTTCCGAAGAAAAATGTGAACTGCCGCGGAGTTCCATAAATTAAAGAAGAAAGAAAACATAAATAAAATCGTAACCTGTCCGGATAAAGAACCGCGGCTGACTTCACATTTTTCTGAGGAATATACTGTGTGCTATGCTCACCCTTCTTTTTTGCTGAGCGGCAGCGTAAATATAAACTCAGTTCCCACACCCTCAGTGCTTATCACATTTATATTCTCACCATGCGCCTGCACAATTTCTTTAACTATAGACAGGCCAAGTCCCGTACCGCGCTTATCCTTTCCGCGGGATAAATCACTCTTGTAGAAGCGCTCCCAGATCTTTGAAAGGCTGTCCTTTGGTATACCGATACCGTGATCCTTTACTGATATAAACACCTTTTCATTTCTGATACTCGTCTCAATCTTGATACTCGAATCATTATTTGAAAACTTCACAGCGTTGTCTATCAGGTTGTAAAGAATCTGCTGGATTTTGACCATATCACCGCGCACGAAAAGCTCTTTTCCGGTGAGCAGAAGGTCAAAGCTTAAGCCCTTTTCACTGCATTTACCCTCGAAGGTAAGGATTGTCGTGCGGATCATTGTATTGATGTCAAAATCAGCAATATCCAGATGTATGCCGTGATGACCGAACTGGTTCAGATCGATAAGACTCTTGGTGAGCTTATTAAGCCTCTCGGTCTCAAAAAGGATGATGTTTAAGTATTTATCCTGCATCTCAACAGGAATGGTTCCGTCCAGCATGGCCTCCACGTAGCCCTTTATCGAGGTAAGAGGGGAGCGGAAGTCGTGTGACACGTTGGATACAAACTTGCGCTGATCCTCCTCAAGCGTATCAAGCTCAGTTGCCATGTAGTTTAGTGTGTTTGCCAGATAGCCGATTTCGTCATTGGAATGTACATCAATCTGGGCAGTGAAATCGCCCTTTGCATACTTCTTTGCGGTCTTTGTAATTTTGGAGATAGGACGGTAAATGGAGCGGCTCATCGTGACAAGCATAATAAATGCCACTACAAAAATGAGCGCTACAGTGTAAAAGGAGATATTCATAAAACCGTTTACACCTGCCGTGATATGGCTCATTGTCTTGTGAATGACTATGTAGCCGATATTCTGGTACGAGACATTTACCGGGGAAAATACGGACAGCATCCTATGCTTGAAGGAGCCGTAAAAATTTCCAATCATATAGTTGTCGCTGCCAAAATCGGTGACATCAAATCCATTTATCACTACAGGCTTAGAACTGTCATTTTGGATATCAATGCCTATTGACGGATCATCTGAGTCCATGAGCAGCTCACCGTCAGGGCTGACCACCCATACCTCGGCATCCATATAGTCGGCTACGATTTTCATGTGATTCTGGAAATCGCTAAGCGACATGGATGAGCCAAAGTATTCACTGGCATAGTCACCTGCAATGATGGATGCTTCCCTGTAGAGATTGGATGCTTCCTGCTTTTCGATATAGTCTGTGGTGAGATGCTGTGTAAAGGTGCATATAATGAAAAAAGCAATGACACCGTAAATCAGGTAGCTGATTAACAGCTTAGAGTAGATGGTATGCTTCATTATTATTTTACCTCAAACTTGTATCCGATACCCCAGACAGTTGCGATACGCCAGGTTGGCTTGTCCTTGATTTTCTCGCGGAGACGCTTTACATGCACGTCGACAGTGCGGGTGTCACCGACATATTCATAGCCCCATATGTTGTCCAGAAGCTGCTCCCTTGTAAACACCTGATTTGGAGATGAGGCAAGAAAATATAAAAGCTCAAGCTCCTTAGGCGGCATATCAATCTGCTGTCCGTCATAAGTGACAGAGTAGTTGGACAGATTTACAATAAGCCCCGGGTACTCCACACACTTGATATCTACGGAAGCATAGGCTTCCGGCTTTGCAGGCTGGAAACGTCTGAGCACGGCCTTGACCCTTGCCACAAGCTCCTTTGAGTCAAAGGGCTTGAGTATATAGTCGTCGGCGCCAAGCTCCAGGCCTAAAACCTTGTCAAATACCTCGCCCTTTGCGGAGAGCATGATAATCGGCACATCGGACTTTGCACGTATCTCACGGCATACCTGATAGCCGTCTATGCCCGGAAGCATGAGGTCCAAAAGAAGCATGTTTGGCTTGTAGTGCTCGAACGCGATAAGAGCCTGCTCACCGTCATTTACGATTTTGGTGTCATAGCATTCTTTGGTCAGATATAGAGATATAAGCTCTGCTATATTGTTGTCGTCGTCTACTATCAGTATTTTCTGTTTAACAGCCATTTCTAATCTCCTTCTTAAAAATTATTTATATTCCGTAAAAGTACATTGTCGTTATTTAAAGGTTGCGATGGTTACTCCGGCATCGCCCTCACCAAACTCACCGAGATGGTATTCCGCAATAGTTTTTGTCCTCTTCAAAAGTCCATGCACAGCCTTTCGCAGTGCACCGGTGCCTTTTCCGTGGACAATGCGCACTGATGAAAGATGAGCGATATATGCGTCGTCTAAGTATTTATCCAAGAGAGCAAGTGCCTCATCCGTAGTCTTTCCAATCAGGTTGATTTCTGATGAAACTGACATTGACTTGCTCATCTTTATCTTGCTTCCGCTGCCGCCGTACTTCTTGGCAGGAGAGACATCGTCGTTTAAGAGCACGAGGTCATTAATATTAACCAGCGAGCGCAGTATACCCATCTGCACATACAAATCGCCCTTGGCGTTTGGCAGAGTGTGGACGGTTCCCTTCAGATTGAGGGAGAGCACAAGCACAGAATCACCGATGCGCAGCTTCTTAGGCGCCTTGTGATTTGCCTTGGCAGTGTTTTTCTTGATGTCTGACAGCTTCTTTTCCTTGTCATTCATCTTGTCACGAAGGGCAGAGCGCTCCTTTTCCATCTGGCTCATAGGAGCCTGTCCCTGTCCGTATTTGTTGAAATTGCGGATGGTTTTGTCGGCGAGCTCCTTTGCATCCTGCAGTATCTTGTAGGCTTCCTCATTTGCCTCGCGTAAAATCTTGTCTTTGCTCTTGTCTATGCGCTCGTTTTTTTCTTCGAGTTGTTTCTTGAGCTTTTCAATCTCGGCCTTGTAGCTGTTGATTTCAAGCTGTTCCTTTTCGATAGTCTGTCGCTGTGACTCGAGGCTTGCAATCAGATCCTCAAAATCAAGGTCGTTATCATTAATTCTGCTTTTTGCATCCTCGATGATGTTTTCGTCCAGACCAAGCTTTGATGAGATTGCAAATGCGTTACTCTTTCCCGGAATACCGATTAACAGGCGGTAGGTAGGGCTTAAAGTCTCTACATTGAACTCACAGCAGGCATTTTCCACACCGTCTGTGGAAAGCGCATACACCTTCAGCTCACTGTAGTGTGTGGTGGCCATGGTGATGGCGCCATACAGGTGCAGTTTGTTTAAAATTGATATGGCAAGTGCCGCACCCTCTGTCGGGTCGGTTCCCGAGCAGAGCTCATCGAACAGGCAAAGGCTTCTGTCGTCAGCTTTTTCAAGAATTTTTACGATATTGGTCATGTGAGACGAGAAGGTACTGAGACTTTGCTCAATACTCTGCTCATCGCCTATATCCGCAAAGACATCCTCAAAGATGGCGAGCTTTGACCTGTCAGCCGCAGGAATGTGAAGACCTGCCTGACCCATGAGAGTCAAAAGTCCGACAGTCTTTAGTGAAACCGTTTTACCGCCGGTATTTGGTCCGGTGATGATGAGCTGCTTATATTCCTCGCCGAGCCGTACATCTATAGGGACCACCTTTTTAGCATCCAAAAGAGGATGACGGCCCTTTCTGATATTGATATGCCCCTCGGTGTTGAACTCCGGTGCCACACCGTTGTATGATTTAGCCAGATTTGCCTTTGCAAAAATGAAGTCAAGCTCTGAAAGAATCTCATAGTCCTGCTCCAAAGCAGCCGCATTCATGGCAACCTTGTCGCTGAGCGTTGCAAGGATTTTTTCAATCTCCTCCTGCTCATTTATAAAAAGCTCCTTGAGCTCGTTATTCAAATTGACGACAGCCATCGGCTCTATAAAAAGGGTAGAGCCGGTAGATGACTGGTCGTGCATCATGCCGGGTACATTGCCCTTAGCCTCAGCCTTTACAGGCAGACAATATCGGCCGTCGCGCATGGTCACAACTGCATCCTGCAGATATGTCCTCGTTGTGCTGTTGTTCATGAGCTTGGTGAGCTGCGCATGGATTCTGTCGTTCATGCCGCGTATGCTCTTTCTTATCTTAAAAAGCTCAGGACTCGCATCATCGGCAATCTCTTCCTCAGATAAAATGCACCTCTTAATCTCATCGCAGAGCGCAGAAACCGGTTCAATCCCTGCAAACAGACCGGAGAGAGAATCCTGCTTCTCATTGTCCATGGCGCTTCTGCCATATGCCTTCACGCGCTTTGCAACCTCCAAAAGACTGCAGATGCGAAGAAGCTCGGTCGTATTCAGTGCACCACCGATATCAAGCCTCTTTAGGGAAGCATGTACATTGTGTATGCCAACGAAGGACACTCCGCTGTCCTTATACAGGCGACTTAGTGCATCGGCAGTGGTGGTCTGCAGATGTCTGATTTCGTATAAATCGGTGATAGGCTCAAGCGAAAGACACCTTTTCTTTGTCTCATCACATGCTGCGTAGCTGCTTAGCATGGTGAGGATTTTGTTATATTCCAATGTTTTGTAAACTTTTTTATTCATTTCTATATCCTTATATTTCGGTAGTTGAATATTAAATTCATATTTACTGTATAGCTTATCATATTATAGCTGAAAATCTTCAAAAAAACCATAATAAATATGTATTAAATGATAATTACAAGATGATAACATAAAGTTTAATACATAACGAACCGGTTTGTTAAACGAGCCAAAAAGTAAGGGCTTGCAGCAGTCCGGCGGGTACATGCCACAAGCCCGTACTCAAAAAATATGGTTGCAACGCAATATAATTCAGAATATAATGTAAGATAGTAACTAAAGACATCTAATCAGGGTGACAATATGGAGCAATTTATCAGAGAAAAGATAAAGGATAAACCGCTGAATAAAAAAAGACTTGCAAAAAAAGCAGGCACAGCAGCACTCTGCGGAGTGGCATTTGCAGTGGCTGCAAGCATTGTTTTTGCTATATTTCTGCCGGTTATCAACAGACAATCAAAAAAAGCTTCAGATGGAAAAAATAATAATGATGTGCAGATAGCCACACAGCAGCCTGGCATAGATGACAGCAATGATGCATATAGTGAAAATGGTACACAAAGCACAGAGTCCGGCACTTCTTCGGAGCCGTCTTTGCAGACATATCAGCCTACACTCGCAGATTATCAGGCAGTGCAGAACCAGCTCTACAGCGTGGGCGCTTCGGCCTCGAAATTTGTAGTAGGAGTCACGGGTGTGACAGATGCCACTGATATTTTCAACAATTCCTATGAGACCGAGGGTCAGGGAGTGGGAGTGATACTGAGGGACAATGGAAAGCAGCTAATCATTCTGACAGAGAAAAATGTAGTGGATAAGGCGGATAAGCTTAGTGTAACCTTTGTAAACGACATGATGGCTGATGCTGCGCTGGTCAAGTATGACAGCAATACAGGTATAGCAATCATTTCCGTGGATAAGTCACTTCTGGATGACGCCACAACAGGGGCTATAGCGGTTGCGGAGCTTGGTAATTCAAATATCGTTTCAAGAGGAGCATCTGTCATTGCGCTTGAGGCAAACTATGCTATTCTCACAGGTCTTGTAACGTCAACAACCAACGAGCTGTCGGCGCAGGACAACAATTACTCGGTGCTTACCACAGATATCGCAAGCAACAAGTTGCAGAGCGGTATACTGATTAATACAGATGGTCAGGTCATAGGGCTTTCGCTGCAGGATTTTAATCCGGCGGAGGAAAACAATACGCTCACGGCTGTCAGCATAAGCGACCTGTCACCTGTCATTGAAAAGCTCGAGAGCGGCGCAGATGTGCCGTACATAGGCATCACCTGTACTACAGTTACAGAAAAAATAGCAAACAGATATAACATCCCAAAGGGTGTTTATATAAAGCAGGTTACCATGGATTCACCGGCATTTGTCTCGGGGCTTCAAAGCGGAGATGTGATAGTTGCGGTAAACAATACAGATGTGTCGAATGTGTCCGCGTACAACAAACAGCTTATGCAGCAAAAGCCTGAGGATACCTGCAATCTGAAAGTAAAGAGAAAAGGAAGCAACGGCTACACGGAGATTACCTGTCAGGTGAAAATCGGAGTGATGAATTAGCCGAAATAGGAGGATATATGAAGTATATTTCAACTCTCCGCGAGGGAGAGAGAATCAATGAGATTTTTTTATGCAAGAGCAAGCAGACAGCCATGACCAAAAGCGGAAAGCCTTATGACAATGTTATCCTGCAGGATAAGACAGGCACGCTGGATGCCAAGATATGGGATGTGGGCTCAGTAGGCATTGAGGAATTTGATGCAATGGATTACATAGCCATAACCGGTGATATCACAAGCTTTCAGGGCAATTTGCAGTGTTCCATAAAGCGTGCGAGAAAGGTGAACGAGGGAGAATATGACCCTGCGGATTATCTGCCGGTCAGCGATAAGGATGTCGAGGTCATGTATAAGGAACTCATGGGCTTTATCGGCTCTGTAAAGAATCAGTACCTGTCACAGCTCTTACATAGCTTTTTTGACAATAAGGAGTTTGAGCGCCGTTTTAAGTTCCATTCAGCCGCAAAGAGCGTGCACCACGGCTTTGTAGGAGGTCTTTTGGAGCATACACTCGGTGTGACGAAGAACTGTGATTATTTTGCAAAAATGTATCCGGTTTTAAACCGTGACCTGCTTCTTACAGCAGCCATTTTCCATGATATCGGAAAATTAAAGGAGCTTTCCACTTTCCCGGAGAATGACTATACAGACGCAGGTCAGCTCCTCGGACATATCATGATTGGTGCAGAGTGGGTAGGCGATGCGATTAAGAGCATCGACGGCTTCCCGGTAGTGCTCGCAAACGAGCTGAAGCACTGCATACTTGCCCACCACGGCGAGCTTGAGTTTGGCTCTCCGAAAAAGCCGGCACTTGTCGAGGCACTTGCACTTAGCTTTGCTGACAACATAGATGCCAAGATGGAGACCTTCAGAGAGCTGCTTGTAAATGTGCCTGAAAACGATACAAAGTGGCAGGGCTACAACAGATTTATGGAGACAAATTTCCGCAGAACAAGTGTGTAAAAAGCGGACAATATTAATCATAAATGAGGGGCAAAATACCTTTTGACCCTCATATCATTATACATAAAATAAAGAAGAGAAAAGCATGAAAAAAAATGACATATTTGAACTTGAAATAACAGATATGGGAACAGATGGCGAGGGTATCGGACATTATGATGGCATGACCTTTTTCGTAAAGGATGCACTGATTGGTGACGTCATAACAGCCCGCGCAACAAAATTAAAGAAAAACTATGGCTACGCAAGAGTGGAAGAGATTAAGACCCCTTCCACTTTTCGCGTTGAGCCGCAATGTGAGCTGCACAAGAGATGTGGTGGCTGCCAGATACAGGCGCTCTCCTATGAAAAGCAGCTTGAATTTAAAAATAATAAGGTGCGCAACAATCTCATGCGTATAGGTGGATTTTCCGAGGCAAAGCTGGACAGTAAAATGCAGCCGCCTGTTGGCGCAGACAATCCATACCGCTACCGCAACAAGGCACAGTTTCCGGTGGGATATGACAGGGATGGCAATATAGTGACAGGCTTTTATGCATCGCGAAGCCACAATATCATCCCGGTTGAGGACTGCAGGCTTGGGGTGCCGCAAAACAAAGAGATACTCGACATCATAAAGGAATGGATGAATGAGTGCGGCATCACACCGTATGACGAGAACACACACAAAGGGCTCGTGCGCCATGTGCTTATCAGATATGGTTTTACATCAAAGCAGATTATGGTGTGTCTTGTGATAAATGGGGACAGTCTTGAAGTAAAACGCCGAGCCGGGAATGCAGCAGATATACTGTGCGAAAGACTCTCAAAAATCGATGGAATGACTTCCATTTCCTACAATATCAACAAGGAAAACACAAATGTCATCCTCGGCAAAAAGACAGTCTGCATATGGGGAAGACCATATATTGAGGACACCATCCATCTGCTTTCTTACCCCGATTTCACACCACAGGGGACAGGCATCACATATCAGATTTCTCCACAGTCGTTCTATCAGGTAAACCCGAAGCAGACAGAAAAGCTCTACAGCACGGCACTTGCATTTGCAGGGCTCACAGGAAATGAAAATGTCTGGGATCTCTACTGTGGTATCGGTACCATATCGCTCTTTTTGTCACAGAAGGCAAAGCAGGTGTACGGAGTGGAAATAGTGCCTCAGGCAATCGAGGATGCCAAAAACAATGCGAAGCTCAATGGCATCACAAATGCACAGTTTTTCGTAGGAAAGGCTGAGGAGGTGCTGCCACAGTTTTATGAGAATGCAAAGAAAACTGAGAAAATCACTGATGATACAGCATCCACCGGACGTACAGATATGCTTCGCCCGGATGTGATAGTCGTTGACCCTCCAAGAAAGGGCTGTGATGAGAAGTGCCTGGACACAATGCTTGCTATGTCACCGGAGAGGATTGTATATGTGAGCTGCGATTCGGCAACATTGGCAAGGGATTTGAAGATACTGTGTGAGGAGAAGTATGAACTCATAAAGTGGCAGGCATTTGATCAGTTTTCTCATACGACGCATGTAGAAAGTATTTGTCTCCTCGAGCGGGTGAGCAACTGAACTGGTTTAAAAGCATATGGTCGCAGATTGACGGAGGAAACGTAAATGATTATAGTTTCTTTCATATGAGAATGGCGGATGGCACATATATTTCAGTGCTCGACCATGGCAGGATAGTGGATTCAGTGCACAATGGCAGAGTATTTTATGTGATGATTATGGACTTAAAGTCACTGCAGAGGCACTATGGAGACTGCCTGGAGCTGGTGGAGAAGTAGAAAAAAGCAGATTGTGAACACATGCGTTCACAATCTGCTTTTTTAATAGTGCATACACAATTTATTTATCCGAATAAATCACATTTCCACCGCATACGGTGTACTTAACCTTACCGGTCAGTTCCATGCCGGTGAAAGGTGTGTTTGATGATTTTGATGCATATTCACATGGTATCCATTTTTCGTCAGGATCAAAGATGACAAAATCTGCAGCAGCACCCTCTGAGATAGTACCGTAAGGCATGTGGTACAGTCTGGCAGGGTTGATAGTCATCTTTTCCAAAAGCTCAAGCATGCTCAGATGACCCGGTTTGACAAGGCTTGTGATACCAAGAGCAAGAGATGTCTCAAGACCGATGATACCGCTTGGAGCTTCGGTTACAGGCTTTGATTTTTCCTCGGTGCTGTGAGGCGCATGATCTGTTGCGATAAGGTCTATTGTGCCATCGATAAGTCCCTCTATAATCTTTTGACGGTCTGCTTCAGTGCGAAGAGGCGGATTCATCTTGGCAAGGGTGCCGTGCTCTAAGACAGCATCCTCAGTCAGCGTGAAGTGATGTGGAGTGGCTTCGGCATGGAGCCTTGCACCAAGCTTTTTGTAGGTGCGGACTATATCAACAGATACACCGGAGCTGATGTGCTGTATTACAACGTCGGCGCCACTGCGCAGTGCAAGCAGACAGTCTCTTGCGACAAGGGCTTCCTCAGCGATGGATGGTGAGCCGTAGATACCGAGAGCGTCAGATACTTTTCCGTGGTTGATGCCGTTGTTTTTGATAAATGCAGGGTCCTCCTCATGGAGACTTATCGGCATATCAAGCTTTGCAGCATTTTGCATGGCTCTGTAGCAGAAAGCAGCATTTGTAAGAGGGATACCGTCATCTGTAAAGCCACATGCTCCGGCTTCCTTTAAAGCTGCCATGTCAACCTCATCCTGTCCTTTGAGGGAGTGCGATATTGCAGAGGCCTGATACATACGGATTTTTTCCTGCTTTCCACGTGTGAGGTTGTCCTTTAGAGTATCCACATTATCCACTGTAGGCTTTGTGTTTGCCATGCACACAACAGTTGTGAAGCCACCCTTTGCGGCAGCCAGGGAACCGGTGTGGATATCCTCCTTGTATGTGAAGCCTGGATCACGGAAATGCACATGTGTGTCGATAAGTCCCGGTCCGACAATCATTCCGGATGCATCTATTATTTTTTCTTTTTCAGTTGCAGCAGCGTCTGACGCACATGAGATGTCAGGTGCTATTTTTACTATTTTCCCATCTTTTACAAGTATATCCATCTGTTCGTAGAGACCTGATGCAGGGTCTGCTACAATGCCGTTTTTTATTATCATGATAATCCTCCTGTAGATTGTACTTATTTTCTGATATATCCTAGTATAACAGTTTTAAACGAACTACACCATATCACTTGCATATTTTACCGGTAGTACAAGAAAATAATAATTACTGTTCACACTTAACAGTGTGACCAGCAACGATTACATCCCATTTAAGTAAATGGTATAGTTATTTAGAAAACGTTATCATAGTATAATGGAGAAGCACAAATTTGCAAACAAATTTCGTAACGGTTCAGTACCTTCAACAAATTTCGTAATTGTTCAGTGCCTTCATAGCTGCGAGCCGCAAGCGCATTAGAATCAGCAGCGCAGAATAGTCACCCAATTTCAAACAAAAGTGAAAATTGAAAATGGGTCGCAATCATAATCGTCTGTATATATGGACAATAGAAAATTTTATAGATATAATATGATTTAAGGGATCTTGAACTGGATACCTTTTGACCCTCACATCATTTTACTAAGTAGGACTAAATTGGCATAATGTACAATATCCATAGGTTGATAGCATAGTAGGCAGACCCTGGGGAGCTGTAATCCATAAAACTTTTAAAACAGCACCCAAAATTCAGCCCAAAAGCCGGAAAAATTGCGAGAAAAGTAGCTGAAATTGCAGAAATCTCAAAAACAGCTCCCAAAATTCAGCCCAAAAGCCGGAAAATTGCGGGAAAAAGTAGCTGAAACTGCAGAAATCTTCAAAACAGCACCCAAAATTCAGTGCAAAAGCCGGAAAAATTGCGGGAAAAAGTAGCTGAAACTGCAGAAATCTCCAAAACAGCTCCTAAAATTCAGCCAAAAAGCCGGAAAAGTTGCGGGAAAAAGTAGCTGAAATCACTATAAATCACAAAACAGCTTCAAATAATTAAAGGGAGAAAAACAATGAGCTTAATAAAAGGTATACATCACGTATCAATGAAGTGCAGCAGCACAGAGGAATATGAAAAGACAATAGATTTCTACAAAAACATTCTGGGAATCCCGGTCGCAAGGGAATGGCAGGCAGGAATCATGCTTGATACCGGAAACGGAATTGTTGAGATTTTTAACGATGGAGATGATGCACCGGGCAAAGGTGTGATTCGTCATTTCGCATTCGCAACAGATGATGTGGATGCGTGTGTAGAGGCTGTAAAAGCAGCAGGATACGAGGTGTTTATTGAGCCGAATGATATAAAAATCGCATCAACACCGGTATTTCCGGCGCGCATAGCATTCTGCAAAGGACCACTTGGCGAGGAAATTGAGCTGTTTCAGGAAAAATGACTATACATATAACTGTACATATATATTTGACAAATCAAAATATAAAGGTATATACTAGCCGAGTTAAGCAAATTAATCAGGCTTTAAAATAATTATAATTAAAATGATGATTTTACGAAAGGAGTGCAACTATGAGCTGGAAAACAACCACACTTCACCTCATGAAAGGTAACTGTTTAGCTGTTTACAGGGATAGTGCGCTCTTTTTAGGTAAACAGCTTAAATAAATTAAGTTAAACTCAAGTTAAAATAAAACTGAAACGCACTATCTCCTGTTCAAAATATTTAAAGATAACTGTTTTGAAAAGGAGATTTTTTATGCGTAAATTTAATATTAAAGCACAGATACATAAATTGTACACGCTGACCACAGTAGGATATTTCAGGATAGCAGGGGCTTCATGGGTTGCACTTCTTGCGCTCAGAGGTTTTTCAATGTTTGAGATAGGAATGTTAGAAAGTATATTTCACATAGTAAGCAGCAGCTTTGAGATACCATCAGGGGTTGTTGCGGATGTGTTTGGAAGAAAGAAAACCATGGTGCTTGCAAGTCTGGTAAGTTTTGTATCGGGACTTTTTATGATATTGTCTAACAATTTCTGGTCAGTTGCATTTGCTATAGGCTTTAGTGCCTTAAGCTACAATCTCGAATCAGGCACACGTGAAGCTTTGGCATATGATAGTTTAAAATTTGCCGGTCAGGAGGAAAAATATAATAAATTTGCATCAACTGAAATGATGTTGTATAGGATAACAAGCTCAACAGCTACTTTGTGCGCAGGTTTTGCGCTGTGGCTTGGTTATAGAAAGGCATATGCCTTTGATATTGTATTCAGCCTCATAGCAATAGGAATTGCGTGCAGTCTGAATGAAGTATCTGTGTCAAATGATGAAAATACGGATAACAAAGAAAACAATAATCCAAATGCAAACAAAGATACAAAAATAGGATACCGGCTCAAAAATGTCATTACAGAAAGCTGGCATTTTATGATCATAAATAAAAAGGCCAGAAGTATCATGGTTATAAATGCAATTATAGGGGCGGTTTCAACCTTGGTACTATTCTTTTTACAGGCGAAGCTTCCCCTTGCTGGATTAAATGATGCGCTGCTTGGACCGGCACTTTTTGTAATGGGATTTGGAGCGGCATTTGGTGCAAAAGCAGCCGGTTTTTTTCCAAAATGGAAATATAAAAAATATATTATTATCAGTAGCATAGGTGTTATATTTGCGTTTGCAATGATATTTACAGAACTGCCATATGTTATGGTATTAGGCGGATTTGCGGGCTCATTTTTTGATGATTTTATAGAAGTGCGCACGGATATTATACTCAATGAAATGATACCGTCAGAGCAGAGAGCCACACTCATTTCAGTTAATTCATTTATGTTTTCACTCGTTATGATTGTAATGTCAACACTTATGGGAAGCATTATGTAGCATCATCGCCGTTTAAACTTCGCGGATTAAAGCAATAGTAATTGATTCAGCTTCGAATATAAACAATTATTAGAATGTGATTCATTCGCACAGCATACCTCCTTCGTGCATACAATAGCATGAAGGAGGTATGTTTGTATTATGAATCCATTTAAAATGAGGCCGGAGAGAACCGGTGATTTATTTGTTGACTGGGAGAAATTCTGGGTAAAACCATATAACAAAAATGAGGTAAATCCGTATACAAGGACGAGAATCATATTGATGAATGGTACAGAATTTGAAAACGTGTGGTTTTCGCATCAGTTTTCAAGAAGCGTAGGTGATGATGAGCTTAGACGAAAGCTTGCATACATCAGGAAAAGTGAGCAACAGCAGCAGAAAATACTCACACATTTAAAGCCGGCAGATGAGTCGGCATTGGAGCACACCATAGGCTACGAGCAGCTGGCGGTTGATCTGACTGCGCATCTTGCAAAACGAGTAAATGACAAAAATATTAAGTCTGCGCTCGATTTTGCCTTGCTCGAGGACTTTGATCATTTGTACCGCTATGCAGATTATCTTGATTTTACCACAGGTGAGCACGCAGAGAAGCTTGTCGGAGGCTATACGGAAATCACACCGGGCAGACCGACTATTTCACACCACAGGCATCCATATGATTCAATACGATATCCGATGACGGATAAATGCCCTGCGATAATGGATGTGCTGGCTGCAAACGTAATCACAGCAGCAGAACAGCAGACTATGAACTACTATATGAACACAGCGGCACTTTGGCCTGATGAGATGGGACGCAGGCTATATCAGGAAATCGGAATGGTCGAGGAACAGCATGTCACACAGTATGGCAGTCTGTTGAAGCCATGCATGAGCCGCCTTGAAAATCTCCTTGTGCATCAGTATGTCGAGTGCTGGCTGTATTGGAGCTGTTATGAAACTGAGACAGATACAAGAATACGTGGCATATGGCAGTTTATGTTTGAACAGGAGCTTAAGCATCTGCATATTGCACTTGAGCTGCTAAGGCAGTATGAAAAAAAGGATTGGCAGGAGGTCATCCCTGACGCTGAGTTCCCGGCTCCTCTTGTGCTGGAGAGCAATATTGAGTATGTCAGGTGTGTGCTTGGCAGTACGGTAAACGACACAGCATGTCGTGAAAGGTATGTGGATGTAAGAACCAATGCTCCTGAAACATTTATCAGATATCAGCGCCTAGTCAATGACCCGGTAAGAAATGTAATGAGCCATACATTTATTGAGGATTATATCCGCAAAAACGGGGAGGATTATCGCTTTGAGGTGGCGCCAAATCCGGTGCCGGAGCTTCGTGACCGTACAAAGGATAATATATGTGTGGGAAGACAGCCTCTTTGCAGGAATCGATATTAGAAGCCATTTTAAATGAGCTGCAATCGTTGCTGGTCACACTGTTAGGTGTGAACAGTAACGAGTAAGGCTTACAGAAGCCGGTTGACGAAATTATATAGGTGTATTAAACTGTAATCGGGTTAGAGAAGACTAATTACATACAGCTGTTTTACATTAAGTGGTTTTGAATATTCAGTTACTGCAAAATGATATACGAAACGATATATGAAATAATATGTTGAATAATAAAATATTCAAACTTCCCATATTTTATTTTGTGATACCGGCCTAGCATACAGTGTATTCCTCATATTTTTTCTTCGGAACAACTGTATACTCTCCGGTAAATATAGTTTTATATATGGGAAGTTTGTGTAAAATAGAAAAACAGCAGAACAGGAGGCAACCATGATTACATCAACCATATTAGGTTTATTAATACCATTTATAGGCACGTCGCTCGGTGCGGCATGTGTACTTTTTATGAAAAATGAGCTTTCCGTAAAGACCACAAAAATGCTCAGTGGCTTTGCAGCAGGCGTAATGATTGCGGCATCAGTCTGGAGTCTTCTGATTCCGGCACTTGAGCAGTCACAGAGCCTTGGAAAAATGCAGTTCATCCCGGCAGTAGCAGGATTTATGCTCGGAATGTTTTTCCTATTGATACTGGATACGATAACACCGCATATGCATCTCGATAATTCAGTCGAGGGACCAAAGAGCAATTTCAGCAGACAGACAATGATGGTGCTTGCAGTTACATTACATAATATACCGGAGGGCATGGCAGTCGGAGTGCTCTACGCAAGCTGGATATCAGGAACCACCACCATCACGAGGGCAGCAGCTCTTTCACTGGCAATCGGAATAGCCATACAGAACTTTCCGGAGGGCGCAATCATATCCATGCCATTACATAGCACAGGAAGCTCAAAGCTTAGAGCCTTTGTATACGGAGTATTGTCGGGAATAGTCGAGCCAATAGCGGGAATACTTACGATACTTGCCATCGGAATAATAGAGCCGGTGATGCCGTACCTGCTAAGCTTCGCCGCCGGAGCCATGATATATGTAGTCATAGAAGAACTCGTGCCGGAAATGTCAGAGGGAGGACACTCAAACCGCGCCACCATAGCATTTATGGTGGGCTTCTGCCTCATGATGACACTCGATGTGATGCTGGGCTAGGCACAGAGCGAGCCCACGGCAATTCAAATGTATTGTGAAAAACTGTGAAAAAAAGGGAAAATTTTACCGAATTATTTGGAAATTTTTAATAAAACGCAAATAAAAATAAAATAAATCTAAACATCTCCAAAACGCAATAGAAAAACTGCACAAAAATAAAAACTTAAATTGTTGAAAATGTATAAAAAGCTAACTAAAAAATGTGAAACTTTGCCAGTCAAATAATATAAAAATGAAACGTTGACTTTATAAAACGATGTGACTAAAATCAAGTACAACGATAGTTGCTTCTTATTAAATCAAGAACAAACAAACATCAAAGGTCAGACAAAACACATCTTGAGTTATTAAGAAACAATTTGCGTATCAAATTTCATATAGCAAAAAAGAAAGGAGGTAACGCAGATGGATGCTCTGGTAGATGGACTGTTAGAGGAACTCAATTGTGACGTGGTATTCAAGATACCGATATTCGGAGGCATACCCATATACGAGTCGGTAGTAGTCACATGGATAATAATGGCAGCGGTATTTTTACTGTGCTTTTTTCTCGGCAGAAATCTTTCAGTTGAAAATCCCGGACGCAGACAGGTAGCCGTAGAGGCAGGAGTTAAATTCCTTAATGATTTCTTCAGTGAGACGCTCGGAGAAAAAGGAAAGGATTACATACCATATCTGGCAACAGTAATCATCTATATAGGAATAGCAAACCTGATAGGTCTGCTTGGCTTCAAACCGCCGACAAAGGATATGAACGTCACCGCAGCACTCGCTGTAATGAGCATAGTTCTTATCGAGGTGGCAGGAATCAGGGCAAAGGGCACCAAAAGGTGGCTTAAAAGCTTTGCAGAGCCAATGCCGGTAATACTACCTATCAATATCCTTGAGATCTTTATCAAACCATTATCGCTGTGTATGCGATTATTTGGAAACGTCCTTGGTTCATTTGTAATCATGGAGCTTTTAAAGATGGTCGTACCGGCAATCGTCCCGGCAGTATTCAGTTGTTATTTTGATATCTTTGATGGACTTATACAGGCATATGTATTTGTATTCCTGACAGGACTTTTCATCAAGGAGGCAACCGAGTAAGAAGACCTGATGATGCATGAAACACCACATCATTTAATTTCACATCGTAAGCATGGAAAATGTAACCTCGCTTACAAAAGAAACAAAATAATTGCTAACCAAAAGAAAGCATATAAGCAAGAAAAGGAGAACACATTATGTCATCAACATTATTAGTAGCAATCGGAGCTGGAATCGCAGTATTAACAGGAATCGGAGCCGGACTTGGAATCGGTAAGGCAACAAGCAGCGCAGTAGACGCAATCGCAAGACAGCCGGAGGCTGAGAGCAAAATCTCTAAATCACTTCTTTTAGGATGTGCCCTTGCAGAGGCAACAGCTATTTACGGTTTCGTTATCGCATTACTTATCATCCTCTTCCTTAAATAATCAGGCAGCGTAACTGACAGTTACAACCAGGTGAAACAGAAAGGAAGGTAGAGCAATGTTAAAAATTGATCCATGGAACATAATATGGACAGTAGTCAATCTGCTTTTCCTGTACTGGATATTTAAGAAATTCCTCTTTGACCGCGTGATGGGCGTGATCAATCAGAGAGACGAAATGATTCAGAAGCAGTTCTCGGAAGCAAAGAAGAGTCAGGACGATGCAGAAAGCTTAAAGAGCGACTATAAAAAGAAGCTCGAGAGTGCAAAGACTCAGGCAGACCAGATAATCCTTGATGCCAGGGCAAGAGCCGAGGCTGAGCAGGAGAAGGCTCTTGAGAGAACCAAACAGGAAGCAGACAGTATGCTTGAAAAAGCAAAAGCGGACATTGCTAGCGAGCAGGACAAGGCAACAAAGGCCGCTGAGGCTGAAATTGCAAAACTTGCCATCTTAGCAGCGAGAAAGATTGTAAAGACAGGTGAAGCTAATGACACAGGCAGCAGTAAATAATGCAATAGTTTTGTACAGGCTGGCTGTAGAGCGTCGTGATGTGGAGGAAGCACAGAGAGTATACTTTGTGACAGAAAAGCTTGCACAGACGCTCGCAAATCCACTTATACCGCTGACAAAAAAGTATGACATCATAGAAAAGGTATACGGATTTGAGAGTGAGCCAAAGCTTATCACAAGCTTCATAAAGGAAATGGTAAAGCTTGGATATGCCGCTGAAATGAATGAAATCTTTGAGGCATATTACAGATACTGGGATGAGAAAAACCATATCATAAGAGCTGAGCTTATCAGTGCAGAGGCCGCAACCGACGAGGAAGCAAATGACGCCAAGGCGCTGCTACAAAGCAAATATCCGGAATATGAAATATCCCTTACACAGAAAGTGGACGAAACACTTTTAGGTGGATATGTGATTAAGACTCTTAATACAGAGTATGACAGAAGCTACGAAGGAAAGCTTCGTGAGCTTGAAAGAAAATTGACCAGGAGGTGACCCCTGTGGGCGCAATCAGTGCAACAGACATAATCTCCATTATCCAGAGCGAGATAGAGAATTTCGACTTCGATACCGAGAGCCGTGAGACCGGCGAGGTAATCTACGTCGGCGACGGAATCGCCACAATATACGGCATCGACCATGCCATGTATGGTGAGATCGTAGTATTCGATAATGGAGTAAAAGGAATGGTTCAGGATATCCGTCAGAATGAAATCGGTGTAATCCTTTTCGGAAGAGACCACGGAATCCATGAAGGAACCAAAGTAGTAAGAACAAAGAAAAAAGCCGGAATCCCTGTAGGCAAAGGCTTTATCGGCCGAATCATCAATGCTTTAGGTGAGCCTATTGATGGAAAGGGCGATATCAAAGAGGAAGATTACAGACCAATCGAGAATGAGGCACCGGGTATCGTGGACAGAAAGTCAGTAGATACTCCACTTGAGACAGGAATCCTCTCAATCGATTCAATGTTCCCAATCGGACGTGGACAGCGAGAGCTTATCATCGGTGACCGTCAGACAGGAAAGACATCAATTGCCACAGATACCATCATCAACCAGAAGGGCAAGGATGTTATCTGTATATATGTAGCAATTGGCCAGAAAGCATCAACAGTAGCAAAAATTGTGTCAACTCTGACAAAACACGGCGCAATGGATTACTCAATCGTGCTTTCATCAACAGCAAGCGATCCTGCATCACTGCAGTATATTGCACCATACGCAGGAACAGCCATGGCAGAGCATTTCATGCATCAGGGCAAGGATGTACTTATCGTATATGATGACCTTTCAAAGCATGCGGTAGCATACAGAGCACTTTCACTGCTGCTCGAGAGATCACCGGGACGTGAGGCATATCCGGGAGATGTATTCTATCTCCACTCAAGACTGCTCGAGAGATCAAGCCGTCTGAGCGATGAGCTTGGCGGAGGCTCAATCACAGCACTCCCAATCATCGAGACACAGGCAGGAGATGTATCAGCATATATCCCTACCAACGTAATATCTATCACAGACGGACAGATATTCTTAGAGAGCAACCTCTTCAACGCAGGTATGAGACCAGCCGTAAACGTAGGTCTTTCAGTATCCCGAGTTGGTGGAGCTGCCCAGACAAAGGCCATGAAGAAGGCATCAGGAAGCATCCGTATCGACCTGGCACAGTACAGGGAGATGGAGGTCTTCACACAGTTTGCATCAGACCTTGATGATGCCACAAAGGCACAGCTTGCACATGGAAAAGCACTTATGGAGCTGTTAAAACAGCCGCTTTGCCATCCACTGTCACTGCATGAGCAGGTAATGACACTTATCATGGCAAACCATGGTGTGTTTGACACAATTGAGACAAAAGATGTCAAGAAATATCAGGGCGATATCCTCTCATACATGGATCTTTCTTATCCGGAAATCGGACAGAAGATCGAAGAGAACAGAGCCATTGATGAAGAGCTCGTAAATAAAATCATGGATGCAGTAAAAGAGTATAAAGGGTAACAGGTAGTATTATGGCAAACACGAAGGAAATACAGGATCGAATAAAAAGTATCAATGATACGCTTAAAATCACAAATGCCATGTATATGATTTCTTCTTCGAAGCTGAAAAAGTCCAAAAAGATGCTGGCAGATACAGAGCCGTATTTCTTCACACTGCAATCAGAGATGAGCCGAATACTCAGGCATCTGCCTGATATGGAGGACATCTATTTCAAGACCAACGAGGATAAGCTGCCTGAGGACAGAAAGGTCGGATATATCGTAATCACAGCCGATAAAGGACTTGCGGGCTCATACAACCACAATATCCTGAAAATGGCTGAGGAGCACTTGAAGAATCATCCGAACCATTCACTTTTTGTACTCGGAGAGCTAGGACGTCATTATTTTGAACAGCGTGGAATTGAGATTGAAAAACAGTTCCACTACACAGTTCAGAATCCGACACTCAACCGTGCCAGAAATATTGCAGAAGAAATTTTGGAGCTATATCTACATAACGAGCTGGACGAAGTTTATATTATCTATACCAGCATGATAAATGCGATTCAGGAGGAAACACAGATGTCACAGCTTCTGCCGCTGAAAAAGGCAGACTTCACTGTGCAGATTCCTATAGACATACCGAGGGAGGAGCTGGCACTCAAACCATCGCCTGAGGCAGTCATGGATCGTATCGTACCAAACTACGTTGTTGGATTTGTCTACGGTGCTCTTGTAGAGTCATTTTCATGTGAGCAGAACGCCAGAATGATGGCGATGCAGTCCGCATCAAACAGTGCGAGGGACATGCTTGCAGAGCTTGACATTCTTTACAACCGTGCCAGACAGGCAGCGATTACACAGGAGATTACAGAGGTAATAGCCGGTGCTAAATCGCAGAAGAAAAAGAGAAAGTAGGCTTTTTGATGAAAACAGGAAAAATTATCCAGGTTATGGGTCCTGTTGTCGATGTAGAGTTCGAGGATGAGAACCTGCCGGCAATCAGAGACGCACTAGAAGTTTTAAATGGTGACAAAAAAAGTGTGATGGAAGTCGCACAGCATATTGGAAATAATACAGTACGCTGTATCATGCTTGCTTCCAGTGAGGGACTTCACAGAGATATGGAAGTAACAGCCACAGGCGCCGGCATCAAGACACCTGTCGGAGAGCAGACTCTCGGCAGACTGTTCAACGTGCTCGGTGAAGCTATTGACGGCGGAGCACAGCCTGATACAGAAGAAAAGTGGGAAATCCACAGAGAACCACCAACATTTGAGGAGCAGAACCCTGCAGAGGAAATCCTCGAGACAGGTATCAAGGTCATCGACCTCCTTGCCCCATATGCAAAGGGTGGAAAAATCGGACTCTTCGGAGGAGCCGGAGTAGGAAAAACAGTCCTCATCCAGGAGCTCATCAGCAATATCGCAACAGAGCACGGCGGCTACTCAATCTTTACAGGAGTCGGAGAGCGTTCAAGAGAGGGAAATGATCTCTGGACAGAAATGAAGGAATCAGGAGTTCTGGAAAAAACAGCCCTAGTGTTCGGACAGATGAACGAGCCACCAGGAGCACGTATGCGTGTAGCTGAGACAGGACTTACAATGGCAGAGTATTTCAGGGATGAGAAGCACCAGAACGTGCTGCTTTTCATCGACAACATATTCCGTTTCACACAGGCAGGTTCAGAGGTTTCAGCACTTTTAGGACGTATGCCTTCAGCCGTAGGTTATCAGCCTACACTGGCTACTGAGATGGGTGAGCTGCAGGAGCGAATCGCATCTACAAAGAACGGTTCGGTAACATCGGTACAGGCCGTATACGTACCAGCCGATGACCTCACAGACCCGGCTCCGGCTACAACTTTCGCACATCTGGATGCCACAACAGTTCTTTCAAGAAAGATTGTTGAACAGGGTATTTACCCGGCAGTAGACCCACTTGAGTCTACATCACGTATCCTCGAGCCTGATATCGTAGGCGAGGAGCATTACCAGGTAGCACGAAAGGTACAGGAGATTCTCCAGAAGTACAAGGAGCTGCAGGATATCATCGCAATCCTCGGTATGGAGGAGCTGGCAGATGAGGACAAGGTGCTTGTATACAGAGCAAGAAAAATCCAGAAGTTCCTCTCACAGCCATTCCACGTAGCCGAGAACTTCACAGGTATCCAGGGTGTCTATGTGCCTGTAGAGGAGACTATCAAGGGCTTCAAGGCCATCATAGATGGTGAGATGGACGAGTATCCTGAGAACGCATTTTTCAATGTCGGAACAATCGAGGACGTCAAGGAAAAAGCAAAGACTATGCAGCAGTAAAAGCATAAGGAAGGACAAATCGTATGGCAACAAATACATTTTATCTAAAGGTAATAGCTGCTAACAGAGTGTTTTACTCAGGAAGATGTCGTTCCATAATAGTCCCTGAGTTCGATGGCCAGAAGGAAATCCTCGCTCACCACGAGGATATGGTCATAGCCGTCGATGAGGGCGAGATGAGATTTCAGCCGGAGGACAGTGACAACTGGGAGTACGCGGTAGTGGGAATGGGCTTCGTAGAGATAGTCAACAACCGTGTGACGCTGCTTGTCGAGACAGCTGAGCATCCGGAGGAAATCGATATAGCAAGGGCAAGAGAGGCAAAGGAGAGAGCTGAGGAGCAGCTTCGCCAGAAGCAGAGTATTCAGGAGTATTATCACTCAAGAGCTTCGCTGGCCCGTGCCATGACACGACTGAAAGCAACTTCAGGAAAATAATAAATGTTAACAAATCACAAAAAAGGGGTTATGATAACCTCTTTTTTGTTTTTACATTTGTGACGGGGCACACTGTTACAGTACTTGCCTGCTTCCATGATATTTGCGGTGCTGGTATCTGAGTTTGAAGAAAAGTATCTGGTATAGCTATCATGTATATCCAATATATATTTTAGGTATTGTGCAAAATTTAATACACTGTATATATGGGGCGGGTATTGAAATATCCGCCCTTTTTTTCTATAATAATAAACCGTGTGGATTGCTGTAAATATGCAATTGCTGTGGGTCACACGAGGGTGTGGCAGATAACAGCGAATATGAGAAAAAGAGGCGAAAAAATGACTGAAAAAGAAAAAATAAGGATTCAGACATCAGAGACCTTTTTGCTGAGTGCGATTCTGGCACTTTCCGGAGGATTTCAGGATGCCTACACCTACAACGTGAGAAACAAGGTGTTCTCGAATGCGCAGACAGGAAACGTGGTGCTGATGAGCCAGCATCTGATGGTAGGTGAATGGATGAAGGGACTATCGTATCTTTTTCCAATCCTTTCATTTGCACTCGGTGTGCTTGTGGCAGAGAGAATCGGGCATAGATATAAGAAGGCAAAGCGTATCCACTGGCGTCAGATAGTGGTGGCGATAGAGATAATCATACTGTTTGTGGTGGGCTTCATACCACACAGGTACGACATGATAGCGACCATGCTTGTATCATTCAGCTGTTCTATGCAGGTGCAGTCCTTCAGAAAGGTAAACGGCTACGGCTATGCCAGCACTATGTGCATCGGCAACTTAAGAAGCGGCACAGAGAGCCTGTCAATATATCTGCGTGACAGAAATATCGGGGCACTGAAAAAGACCGCGCACTACTATGGAATCATTCTGATATTTGCAATAGGAGCAGGTATAGGCGGAGTGTGCTCACTGCACATAGGAATACGCGCTATATGGGCTTCAAGCGTGCTGCTTGCCATTGTATGTACAATGATGGTCAGGGAACACAGATAAACAGTTACAAATAGTCACGAAATATATATAACGGAGATACAATATAAAATGAAATTATTAAAGCAATTTCTCATCATACTTGCGATTTCGTTTGTAGGTGAGATACTCAAATATTTACTGCCATTGCCTGTTCCGGCGAGCATATATGGCATGGTTATACTTTTCATAGGTCTGCTGACAGGCATGATACCGCTTAACTCTGTAAGGAGTGCAGGCAAATTCATGATAGAGATAATGCCTGTAATGTTTATCCCTGCGGGAGTGGGGCTCATGTCATCCTGGGGCAATCTTAAGCCGGTGCTTGTACCTGTGCTTGTAATCACGGTTGTGGCACTTCTTACTGTAATGATTGCTACAGGATATGTTTCACAGCTCGTAATCCGTATGCAGAAGCGCAAGAGGGCTGATGCAGGAGAAAATAAATAAGATAGAGGATAATCATAATGGATAATTTGTTTCAGACATCGCTTTTTGCCGGTGTCACGGTAAGTCTGGTTGCATATCTGATAGGTATGCTTTTAAAGAAGAAGTTTAAGCTTGCAATACTCAATCCGCTTCTCATTTCAATAGTACTGACCATCATAGTGCTTGTTGTGGCAGATGTGGATTATGACACATACAATAAGGGAGCATCGTACCTTAGCTGGTTTCTGACACCGGCCACGGTATGCCTTGCGATACCGCTCTATGAGCAGTGGACACTGCTCAAGAAAAATATAGCAGCAGTCGCGCTCGGACTCACGGCAGGCGTCATAACAAGTCTTGTGACAGTGCTTGTGCTGTCAGTGCTTATGGGACTTTCACACGAGGACTATGTCACACTGCTTCCAAAGTCCATCACGACAGCTATCGGTATGGGCGTATCAGAGGAGCTCGGAGGATATGTGACCATCACTGTCGCAGTTATCGTCGTGACAGGTGTGCTTGGAAATATACTCGGAGAGTTTGTTTGCAAAATATTCAGAATCACTGAGCCTATATCGAAGGGACTGGCGCTTGGTGCTTCATCACATGCCATCGGAACAGCGAAGGCAATCGAGATGGGCGAGATAGAGGGCGCCATGAGCTCTCTTGCTATCGCGGTGGCAGGAATACTTACGGTGGTGTTTGCATCGGTGTTTGCAAACTTTTATTGATTTGTCTGAGCGCTTCCTGCGCGTTGGCTTTTTTACAGAAAGGAGCTATATTTATATGATAATTACTATTGCTAGAAAGTGCGGTTGCGATGCAGATACTATCGGTAGAGCAGTCGCTGAGAAATATCATTTACATTTCATGGACAGAGAGGCTATTGCGGCCGGTGCCAAAGAGGCAGGCTGCTACGATGAGTATGAGGAGTTTTACAGTGAGAGACCGGTTAATTCTCTGCTTTACTCTATTGTGATGGAGACGGAGGAGGATAATGTGTTGCATGATACTCCGGGGAGGGCTCTTACATTTATAGACAGGCTGCCGCTTGAGGACGGCTGTGAGGGATATGTGATTCAGGGACGGTGTGCAAACTTTGCCTTTCAGGGAAGAGATGATGTTGTCTCAGTTTTCCTGACAGCCAATGATGCCTTCTGCGTTGATACTGTGGCTGATACACATGGAGTCTCAGCGAGAAAGGCAAAGACTGTTGTGCGTGAGACAAATGACAACAGAAAGACATATCACAAATACTATACCGGACAGGAGTGGGGGCAGGCAGAAAACTATGACCTGTGCCTGAATGTGGCAAAGCTCGGTGTAGATGGTGTGATTGCGATGATTGACAGCTTCATACAAAATAGAAAATAGAAGTGTGTATACAAAAGCCGAATCCGTGGGAGTGTGGATTCGGCTTTTTGAGTTTGTTTTTGAAAATAAAATTCATCGTTGGAAAAATGTACGGAATTATGTTACAAACACAGCAAAAATATCAAGAATAATGTTGCAAATACATAGAAAACATCAAGAATAATGTTACAATGGGGATATATCTTGAAAAAATAGCTAATTAACGTTATAATATAATTAGCTAAAAAATGGATAGGAGGAAGGCATATGAATACAGCAACAGCAACTGCAACAGAAATGCAGAACAATTTTGGGAGATATTTGAATCTTGTTATGTCAGGACATGAAATCATTGTTACAAAGAATGGTCATGAAGTGGGAAGATTTATTCCTAAGGATGCCGCAGTATCATATTTGACGGATTCTCTAACAGGAATTCTTCAGGATAATGGTAATTTAGATGAGATAAAAACCGAAAGTATGAGGGAAAAATATGGTTTTGTTGATTGATACTAACATTATACTTGATGTTTTACTAAGTCGCTCAGATTTTGTGAAGGAATCATCTATAATTTGGAAACTTTGTGAAACTGAACAGGCAAAGGGATATATATCTACATTAACTTATGCAAATATGATGTATATCATGAGAAAACAAATGACTCCAGAGCAGATAGAAGATGTATTCCGCAAGTTAAAACTTATTTTTGAGTTCGCTGATTTTAGTTCAGTTGTGCTTGAGATGGCTGTAAATATGAAGTGGAAAGATTTTGAAGATGCCATACAAAGTGCAACTGCTGAATATGTTCATGCAGACTATATTATTACGCGCAACATTAAAGACTTTACGCAAAGTAAGGTTATGGCACTTACACCTGCGGAACTTTTGGCAAGAATTTAATTGCAATTCATCGGATCTGGAAATTTTTGCGCTTATGTCATATGAGGGTTATAAAGGAAGAACTGCGCCTGATTCGATAAATAATTATTCTGCCTATAAAACAATGAAAGCAGATGCCGGTTATGGAATGGCTTCTGCTGATGAAAATAGCTTTGTAAACGAAAAAGCAGCAGATTTCAGTGCCGAAGCATAATAATAGTATGGAATGTCTTGGTAGGATCATCAAAGTAAAAAGTCATTTCACCATTATACTTCTTAACAATATTTTCTATACTACGCATACCGAATCCATGAAACTGTGGATTCGGTTTTTTAGTTGGTAAAAGATTGCCATTTTTATCAATAGGATTTACGCGGCAGGAATCAATGAGCGTGATAATGGTCATGTTATTGTTCTCTTTATGAAAAACATTGAGTTCTATAAAAGGATTAACTGTTTTTTCGGCTGATTCTACAGCATTATTCATGAGATTACCGAAAAGTACACTGAGATCATCATATGTCACGAAATCAATACACTTACTTCTTATATCAATATGCAGCGCAATCTTTTTCGTAAGACATATTTTCTGGTAACGGCAGAGTAGTGCGTTTAAAAGGTCATTATCGCATACCCGCACGGAGTGCTTTAACTCAGAAGAACCGAGTACGTGGGTAAGGTATGCTGCAATTTTTTCAGAATCGTGCTGTTCATTCAGTGAGGCTATGGCATTGAGATGCTTTTTGATATCATGAATGAGAACTTTTTGTTTATCATCTTGTGACACGAGGGCTTTGTAGTATTCTACAGAGTCGGCATCACGCTGGTTCTGAAGTGTGAGGTCTGCTATTTCGGAATTTTTTTGCTTAATATGTTCAAACAGACCAAAGATGAGTATGTTTATAAGCAGCATGAAAAAGCTGCTAAGGATGAGCAGATAGTTGAGTGGAGATTTTATTTCATAATTCATAAGAAAATATATCATTGTGTAGATTACAAATACGGAAATAACAGGTATTATAGCCAATGTAGTGATTTCATAGATGGAAAATCGTATATTGGATCTGGTGCTGGATAGCTTATGTGATATAAAGCAGTCCGGATGGAAATGGGGAGATGGAAATCTCATAAAAAACAAATGTCCGGATTATGTATATATGGAAACAAGTGATGGTGCTGAGTTTCCGTTGGATAGAGAACGAGCCGGACTTGTTACATTGTCTGTTACAAAAGCAAAGTCTGATACTACGACACTTAATATTACAAATATTGCATTTGAGATATGTAATAATGGTACCAAGTTTGATATGGAACTTTTTTATGAATTAAATCCTTCAATTGACAGCATGGATATAAGTCTTAAGGAGGGGAAAAGTGTGTTGTAGATAGATTTATAGAACTCTGGAGCAAAGATTGGTGAGCTCCGGAGTTTTTTGAATAATTTTAAGATTTTGTCACATTTCATTATATAATTCGGTTATATATAGTGAAAACACAAATCGTACGATGAATGATTTTAAAACTGCTACAGGAGGTGTAATCATTATGAATGAGAAAAGAGCATCGATTAGATTTATCGAAAGATGCTACAAGCTATATGAACAGAAAATGTATCATGTTGCATATTGCATATTAAGGGATGAGGGACTGGCAGAGGATGCGGTTCAGGAAGCATTTTTAAAGTTGATGAAGAGTAATGTGGATTTTAAGGATGTAAAATCAGATGAGTGTAAGCAGTATATTATTACGATAATAAAGCATGCATCCATTGACATATATAACCGGAAAAAGCGGGAACAGGAATTAATATTTTTCTCGGATGAGAATAGTGATTTTGACCGGAGCAAACCAGAAGCTTTGGACGAACAACAGCAGCAGATCAGAGAAGTGATGGACAAGCTTCCTGCAAAGTATTACTCGGTAGTTAACTGCATGGTTGTAAAGGAATTGTCTGTAAAAGAAACTGCGAAGGAACTTTCAATTTCAGAAGATAATGTGCGGAAACGATTTGAAAGAGCAAAACTGTTACTTAAAACAATAATGAAAGGATGTGGCGGATATGAAGAATCAAGAGCTGTATGATATTTCGATAGAGGAGTTTGACAAAATGAATGAAAAGCATGTTTTTTCGGAAAAGTATAAGAAAAATAAGCAAAAGATGTTAAAGGATTACAGAAAGAGTGTATGGTCATCGACAGGAGCTAAAACAGCAAAAGTGGCTGTGGCATGTGCAGCAGTCCTTATAGCAAGTCCTGTTGTGGCGAATGCAGCATCAAACGGAGAACTTTTCTCAAGAATATGGGGAAAAGCAGGACACAAAGATGTGGCAGCTCATGAGGAAACGATATATTTGGGAGAGGATGAAGGAAAATTTACTGCAAGTTATCCGGAAAGAACATATGAAGATGTGAGCCCACAGAAAGCAGAGTCTCTTATTGGAGACAGTATGTCTTATCCAAATATTACTAAGGAGATTGATGGCACAACAATCACAATTTTATCCGTTGTCAGAGATAATAATTCTGCAGTGATCGAGTATACTCTTGAAAAAGCAGGTGGGGTGGATGCTTTAAATTATAGTCAGTTGGATAATGAGGCAAAAGGAGCATGGATTTCTGAGGAATCTACTTTTAATTTTAGTATAGGAAGTGGAAGTACAATAGTAGATTTAGAAAATTCGACAGATGAAAAACTGTATTGTTATGAATATATAACATTAGATGATGATCAAAATTATGTTGAAATGAAGATAGAGGAATATCCATGTAAATTAAAGGAAATTTATGCGCTTGATTACGAAGATCCTAAACGTGAAGAATTAGAAAATCAGGTTGTATCATCATCAACCAAAATTCCATTTAGCAGTAATGTGGTAGCGGAGACAACATTTGTTAATCCTGCCGGAGGTAAAATAAAAGTTTCACCTTTATCTCTTAAAGTGGACATGACCAAAGGATTCGGGCTCAGCGAGGTTCAGGCAGCAGATCCTGTGAACTGCTATTATGTAGCTATAAATTATAAAGATGGAACAAATTATGTTGTTATGGAAAGTAATGCTGACGGACGTCATTCGTGTGACGTTGAAAAAGATAACACGGCTTACAGTTGTGGAACTCTGACGGGAGAATATGTGATGTTGTTTAATCGTCTGGTAGACACTGATCAGATTTCATCTATAACAGTTAATGATGTTGAGTATACATTAGAGTAAGATAAGCTTACTATATATGAGAACTCCGGGCAGATTGCTGCTCCGGAGTTTTTTACAACTATGACACATCACAGGTTTATAATTATCATAACAATTAAACATCAGCAAGCAAAGGAGAAGAAAAATTGATTCATATGAGCATACCACAGAGTTTGGAAACAGAAATAAGGATACGGTTGCAGAGTTTTTGAAAGATAGCTATGAAGGAAATATAGATGAAAATTATAACCTGAGCAATGGCTATAGTTACATTTTTGTCACTATGACATATACAAATAATACAGATGAGCAGGTTGAGATATTAAGAAATGCAGGAGCTTTTTATATTATAAATGATGATCTGGAGAGATTACAGGTTGGTGATCCCGGTGGGATTTATATAGACAACTATTGGACAGAAGGCAAAGAAAACGAGAGATATCATTATGTACTTGGTGCAGGAGAAAGTGTTACATCAGAGGTTGGATATATTATTCAGGATGAATGGATGTCAGAAGACTCTAAGTATATTTATTATTGTATAGAGGGTATAGATTCAAAAACCAATGATAAGGTGCAAAAATATTTTAAACTGGAGCTGTAGTTATGAATAGAATATTTAAACTCGAAATCAAACGTGCTTTTAGAAATAGATTATTCGCTGCCACAGTGTGTGTTGCGGTAGCGATATGTGTATGGCATTTTATGGAAAATGTGTGGGTATGGAGGATGTATATTTACTCCGACACGTATCCATTGTCTGTATATGAGAAATGGATAGGTGCGGATAATGCAAGTGTGCAGCCGTTGCTGCTTTATCTGATAATGCCCGCTTTGTGTGCCATACCGTATGGCAGAAGCTTTTATTTTGATGTTAAATCAGGGTATGCTGCCCAGATCATATCAAGAGGAAAGAAGAGCGATTATATAAGAGCAAAATATGGAGCTGCATTTGTAAGCGGTGCGCTTATTGGAATTATACCACTGGTCTTTGACTTTCTGCTTACTGCAATGGTATTTCCGATGGTAATACCACAGGTAGGAACAGGCACATTCCCGGTAGCGGCAATGGATATCATGTCAGGGGTATTTTATACACATCCACTTGTATACAATCTGATTTTTGTGCTGATTGATGGCTGCTTCTGGGGACTTTTAAACTGTGCGGTGTTGTGGGCGGTTAATTTTGTAAGAAACCGGTTCTGGATATTGCTGACACCGTTTATCATATACATATTTGTGTTCTGTATGGTTCATTTTGTAAACAGAGTGAGTTTATCACCGGTAATGTTTCTTAGACCAAGTGCGCCGTTTAGAAATGATATCCGGGTTGTGATCTGTGCGTTTATTATCCTTATAGTGGTAAATATTATATTTTACATACATGCGGTAAAGAAAGAGCTTGTTGCTTATGAATAGGAGAATTTTTGCAAATCTGATCTTATATGATATCAGAAAAGGATTTAGGGAAAACAAGATAAAATGGATAGTCGGAGTATTCATATTTGTATTTTTTTCATTTATCACCGTCAGTGATTTTAGTGTAAATTCACCGGAGCTTGGATTTTTGGCATACTTTACAAATATACTTCAGGGTATGCCGCCATACATAAAGACAGATGACAGCGTATTTACCATTCCGGTGTCATGGTTTTTGTTTTATGCATTTTTATTTTTTATGGTAGGATTTTATCCATTGTCAGATCTGTATGGTGCAGGCAAAAAGACACTGATATTGTCGGGCAGCAGGTTTAAGTGGTTATGGAGTAAGTATATATGGACGGTCATAAATGTGATTATGTATTATGCTGCAATGATACTGGTTCTTGCGGCTGTGACATGTGCAATCGGGAAGTGGAGCACAAAGCCTGATGATATGCTCATGGAAATGGGAATAGATATGCAGCAGTTTGCGACCGGAAATGAAGTGCTTGTATGGCTGATACTGCCAATGCTATGCGCCTGTACAATTGCGGTGGTGCAGCTTACTATCAGTATTTTTGCCGGTGCGATCGTAGGATATATTGTTTCAATAGTTTATCTTGTGGTGTCGGTTTACTGGGTGAGTCCGTTTCTTATGGGAAATTATCTTATGATCATCAGAAACAACAGGCTCTGTGCGGGCGGAATGGATGCGACTGCCGGAATAATAAGCTGCATTATTGTGATGGTGGTTTCTGTTGTGCTCGGAAGTGTGTATTTTAACAGAAAAAATATTTTGTGAGGTATTTTTATGAAGATAGAGATAGAACATGTTTCTAAAAAGATAAAGGATGCTCTGGTACTCGATGATGTATGCATGACACTGGAAAGTGGTAATATATATGGATTTCAGGGCGTAAACGGCTCCGGCAAGACAATGCTGATGAGAGCGGTAAGCGGACTTATGTATCCTACAAGCGGTAGCATCAGGATTGATGGAAAGGTGCTTGGAAAAAATATGGCTTTTCCTGAAAAGATAGGAATGCTTATTGAGAATCCTGCCTTTATAGATAGTTATACAGGCTATGACAATCTAAAAATGCTTGCATCAATAAATAAAGGTGAAGTTGATATAAGCAGGGCACTTGAAACGGTTGGACTGAACCCGCATGATAAGAGAAAGTATAGAAAATATTCTCTTGGAATGAAGCAGAGACTGGGTATTGCCTGTGCCATTATGGAGGAACCAAAGCTTCTTTTGCTGGATGAACCTTTTAACGCCCTGGACAAGGAGGGACAGGAAAAACTGTCAGAAATCATAAGGGATATGCGTGATAAAGGAAGTCTTATACTGCTTAGCTCTCACAATAAGGATGAGCTTGAAAATCTATCCGATGTAATCTATCTGGTGGACAGCGGAAGGTTTAAATTGAAGTAACGAGGAGAATTTATTATGAAGCAAGGGAAATCAAAACAAGTAAGACTTTTATCGGGAATGCTCATAGGAATTGTGATGATTGCTGTTTTGGCAAGGATTGTTTATCTGAATCATTGCTATCCATCCCCAAAGGTCATCACATATACAGAAAATGACACTATTAAGCTAGGAAATTATGAGATAAAGCAGACCGGATGGGAGTGGGGCGATGGCAGCCTCCTAAAAGAAAAATGTCCTGATTATGTATATGATCAGATGGATGATGGTTCAGAATATCCTTTAGACCGTGTACGTGTGGGATTTATAACGTTGTCAGTTACCAAGGTAAAGGACGATACAACATCACTTGATCTTACAAGCCTTGCATTTGAAATGGGAACCAATGGTAATCAGTATGACATGGAACTGTTTTTTAAATTAAATCCTACTTTGGAAGCTTTGGAGATAAAGCTTAATGCCGGTGAGGAGACGTCCTTTGTGATACCGTATGCAATGGATGAGCAGCAGGTATCAAAGAAAGACTGGAGCAGGGTAGATAAGATGAAGCTGTATATGGTGCTGCAGTATTATCCGCAGAAGATAAGGTTGTGTTGTAACTGATTTTTAATTTTTAATTGATCTATATAAAATGTACCAAAAGTGAATAAAAAATGTCATCTCATGTAAATTGTATTGAAAAAAATGTGAAAATGAATATAATTGAAATTGTAATCGATTTCTAATAACAATAATTATTGTTATTAAGTAACTTAAAACATAGTATAGTAAAGGAGAAGCCTATGGGGAAAAGATGTAATGCAAAAGGTATGATTTATAAAGTCGTATAAAAAAGATAAAAATATGTTAGCCGGTATGTTTTCCATACCGGCTAATTGTGTTACAAAATGGGGGAATTATATATGAACAAACATCACAAAACAATATTAATACCAGCCATTTGCATTGCAGCATTTTTTACCATGTCTGCATGTGCAGACAGCAAAACGGCAGATACACAGCAGAAGAATACAGCGGATAAATCAGACACGCAGCAGGGGATTGATATAGCTGCGTATGAGAAAAAGCTTGCCGATAACAGGGAGAATTACAAGCTAAGCTGCGAACAGTACAGCACAGATACCGATACGGTAAAAAACACGGATTACAGGAATTTATCGTTTACAAACTGCACTTTTAAAGATATGCCGGAAACGGATGAGCTGTATGTCATGGAGGGTGGAGTACACGGCATTACTACACAGGAGAGCTGGGATACAATAAAGGACTGGCTTGAATCAATCGGTAAGCTCGATACAACTGATATGGATTCGGAGGTAAGGATCGTAAACAGTGACCTTGGAATGGATGATACAAAGGAAACACCATACAGTTATCCGGCTCTTAAGGATCATATGGATCTTGCATCAGGGGCAGGAGCACTTGTAAATACGAATGAGTGTCATATACAGATAGCGGATAATGGCATATATTCCATGAGTGATGGAAAGATAGGAGCATATCTGAATACGTATGCGCATGCGAGCAGTGATGCTCTTGGAACATACACAGATGATGTTGTAAAATTGGGGACAATAGACGAGCTTGGAAAAGAAAGCTATCAGCTTATAAATGGTGAATTGACCATTGAACAGGGGGCAGAGCTTACAGGGGAATATTTTGAAAAAGGTACTCCGTTTGTACCCACAGATGGCATTACATTGTCAGTTCCGGAGGTTCGCGTGTTCAAGCTCGGACAGGTGTACGGATATGATTATATGGTTCAAAGGCAGTACCATGGTGTTCCAATAGCATATCATGATTATGGAAATTATCAGATATATGGAAATGAGTATAATTTTGAAGAGGATATCAAACATGCATATGTAGTGGATTCTGATGGAGTCAGTGCTTATGCGGGAGTTAACGATTCGGAACCGCTGGAAAATTTGTATTCGTCGGATGAGATATTGGGAATAAAGGATGCCGCAGATATTTTAAGCGGGAAGATGGCAAAGTTTTTAAATGTTGATGTACAAAGTGTATGTCTTACATATGTACCGCTTAATTTGGGAGATGGTTCTGAGTGCAAAATATATCTTCCGGCATGGCAGTTTGACGGAATAAACAGGACTAAGGACGAAAACATCAGGATGTATCTTGATGCATTTACAGGAGAGGTCTATTACTATACCTATGGGGAGGCGGCTTAGTATGATAAGGGCGGAAATGAAAAAATATCTGTATTTTCCGTATCTGCTTCTTGCGGTCATAGGATGTGTTGTACTTGCTTTTAGCGCAAATGCGGATTATGATCCGTCAGGCAGTGCTGTGTCGGTATTTAGGCTTGCCATAACCGGTATTGCACATAAAAGTGAGCAGCCGATAGAATACAGCGCACTTTTTATGTGGATAAAAGGGATGAATGGCTGGCTTCCGCTTATACTGCCGCTTTTAATGTCATTTGGATATATCGCAGTGCTTTCCGCGGAACGGCACAACGGCATGACAGGTTTTTTGCTCATAAGGTCGGAAAATGCAAAGTACTGTGCCACAAAGGTGACAGCAGGAGTACTTACAGGTGGGACTCTTTTCATGACAGCGAACATTGTTTTCGGACTTATGATGCTTATTGCATTTCCGGCATATATATCATTTTCCGTGGATGAGCAGATGATGTATGCTGACTGGTACGGAACAGGCAATATGGTACTCATATATGTGGTAAAACGGCTTATAGGTTCTTTCTTATATGGTATGGCGGCAAGTATGTTTGGAATAGGAGCAGCAATATTTTTTAGGGATCGGTATATGCTGCTGTGCCTTCCGTTTCTGCTTAATTACATATACACGCAGATTCTGCAGAAACTTACACTTGAAAACCCGGCAGTGGCGAGGTTTAACTTATCAAATCTGATGAATGTGTCGGGTGAGAGCGGCTGGGGATGGACGGTAGGACTTACTATAGTTTGTTATGTGATACTTGTTCTGCTGTATTATGCACAGGTGAAAAGGAGGCATTGCGATGGATAGATTTTCGTTTCGGGCAGCAGTGCACATTGCGCAAGCTGAATTCAGGCAGTGGCTGCGCAGCAGCAGGATAATCATACTGTTTGTCATGCTCGTATTTGTGAATGTGCAGGTGATCGGGCCGCTTCGACAGTGCAAAATGCTTATGGGAGAAATGCTTTCTATACCTGAGGCTTTTGTGGCTTTGGGAAATTCGGGAGTTATCCTTCTTATAATACCTATACTTTTTCTTGTGCTGATGGCTGATTTTCCACAGAGGACGGGAATTGACAGGTTTTATCAGATGCGCTGTACAAAGAGGACATGGATATTTGGACAGGCAGTTTTTGCGGCAGCGGCATCCTGTTTTGTGCTTTTATTCCTTTTGGTGTCATCGTGCGTTCTTATGATAGGGACAGGCAGATGGAGTCTTTCATTTTCTGATGCGGTCACACATTTTACATCAGTTTATCCGGATAGGACGGGAGATTATGTGGTGCAGCTTCTTCCTGGAAATCTGTATCAGCAGATGACACTTGAACAGGCACTTATACACACATTCTGTCTGCTGCTTTTATATTTTCTGCTCATATCATATGTGCTGCTTTTTTCGGCTGTCAGCAATCACAGATATGTGGGGATACTCGTAAATGGCTTTGCAATCATACTCGGAGCAGTCACCTGTGAGGTCAGAATGAAGCAGATGTGGATACTTCCGATGGCGCATACGATACCGTGGCTGCACTATGATGAATATCTTGACAGGATGAATTTTCCGATGTGGGGATCATATCTTTATCTGGGAGCCATAAGTGCGCTGCTTCTTGTGCTTTGCTTTGCAAGGGCAGGACATTATCAGGTAAAGGAATAGGGGGACCGCGCATGATAGAAATAAGAAATGTATCACTAAGACTGGATGGCAAATCAATTTTAAATAATATTTCGCTGACACTTGAACCGGGGAAAATCTATGGACTTGTTGGCAGCAACGGAAGCGGCAAAACAATGCTGATGAAATGCATCTGCGGATTTGTGCATCCGACAGAGGGAGAGATAAAAACAGACGGCAGGCGTGTGGGAAAAGATGTGGATTATTTGCCAAATGCAGGAATAATCATTGAAACACCGGGATTTATACCATATTACAGCGGGCTGCAAAATCTACGGCTGCTTGCCGGAATACGCAGAAAGGTTACGGATGATCAGATACGTAAGGCTCTTAAGATAACAGGACTTGATCCGGACAGCAGACTGCCGGTGCGCAAGTACAGTCTTGGAATGAGGCAGCGCCTTGGGATTGCACAGGCAATCATGGAGCAGCCGGACATACTGATACTGGATGAGCCGATGAACGGACTCGATAAACACGGTGTGGCTGATATACGTGAGCTTTTGATGGAGCTTAAAAAGCAGGGAAAGCTCATACTTCTGGCAAGCCACAATCCCGCAGATATCGAGCTGCTTTGTGATGAAGTATATGAAATGGAGCTGGGAAACATAAGAAATTTCAGTTAATAAAAAGTTTATAATTTTTATTAGCACTCACTATTGACGAGTGCTAATAATGGTGCTATAACATACTTGTAAACAAAAGAAAGCAAATTTCCAAAAGGAAAGTTACAGGTATATAAGGAGGTATGACCTATGTTATTAACAACTACAAACAACAACTTATTTGATACATTTTTCAGTGATCCATGGTTCAATGATCCTTGGTATGATGACAGGGACGTACAGAAGGCACAGAAGAAATTATACGGACACAACGGAAAGAGAATGATGCTCACCGATATCAAGGAAAGCGATAAAGGCTATGAGCTTGAGATGGATCTTCCGGGATTTAAAAAGGATGAGATTAAGGCTTCTTTAGAGAATGGTTATCTGACCATTACAGCAGAGAAGGGCTTAGAGAAAGATCAGAAAGAGGAAGAGGGCAAGAAGTATATCTGCAGAGAGCGCTACTCAGGAAGCTGTCAGAGAACCTTCTATGTGGGTGACGAGATTGAGCAGGATGACATAAAGGCATCCTTCAAGCATGGAATCCTTCGCCTGGATATTCCAAAGAAGCAGCCTAAACCACAGGTTGAGGAAAAGAAATGTATCTCCATCGAGGGATAATCAGATATTGCAAATGATAAGCGGGCTGCCTGTGCAGTCCGCTTATACTATATGGTGTAATTTATATTGTTTAATTATGATGATAAATTGTTACAGGTAAATAGAAAGGCAGGTGAGTATAATGGCAGCAAAGAGAGATTATTATGAGACTCTCGGAGTGAACAAGAGTGCGGATAAAGAGGCAATAAAGAAGGCTTATCGTAAGCTGGCAAAGAAGTATCATCCTGATACAAATGCAGGTAATCCGCATGCTGAGGAGATGTTTAAGGATGTCACGGAGGCATATAATGTATTAAGTGATGAGAAAAAACGTAAGCTCTATGATGAGTTTGGCTTTGCAGGTCTGCAGGAGGGCTTTTCCGAGGAGGCTGCAAGACAGGCTGCACAGGGCGGTTTTGGTGGCTTCGGCGGTTTCGGCGGTAATGGTTCATTCAGTGGCTCATACAGCTCAAATGGCGGACCATTTACACATCAGGAATTTCATTTTGAGAACGGCTCCGGGGATATGGATGATATTTTCTCAATGTTCGGAGATATGTTTTCACATGGAGGCGGTAATCACAGTGGCCGGAGTACAAGTGGTAACAGTGGATTTACCGGAAATAGCGGTAGCTGGAGTAATTTCTCAGGTGGCAGAAGTTCAGCTGGCCGCAAGGGTTCTGATGTTATGGCTGACCTTACGATTTCATTTGACGAGGCTGTTTTTGGATGCGAGAAATCTATTTCGTTACAGGATCCGTCCACAGGCAAGGTTTCCAATCTGTCCATCCATATTCCGGCAGGAATCGAGTCGGGCAAGACAGTCAGACTTAAAGGACAGGGCAATCCGGGCAGAAACGGTGGTGCAGCCGGAGATGTGCTTCTCAACGTAAATGTGACACCGAGCAGTGAGTTTGAGCGGAAGGGACAGAATGTATACAGTACAATCCGTGTTCCGTTTACGACAGCGGCTCTCGGTGGTAAGGCGAGGGTGCATACTCTTTATGGAGATGTGGAGTGCAGCATCAAGGCAGGTACACAGGGCGGCAGCAAGATACGTCTCAAGGGCAAGGGTATTTCGAGCATGAAGAATCCTTCTGTAAAGGGAGACCAGTATGTGACTGTTGAGATTTCGGTTCCACGCAGGCTTACGCCAAGGGCTAAGGAAGCGCTTGAGGAATACAGGGCTGTGAGCTGATAAATTTTATGTGCTTTATATGGAAAACAAATTTGGAATCCGCTATACTATAGGTATTATAGTACAGCGGATTTTTGGCTTGATGGGATAATAAGAAAGGATACAACATGAGCAATTATATAATGGATCTTAGAAAGGTGGTCGGACATGCCCCTTTACTGCAGGCGGCAGCGGGCATCATCATTGAAAATGAAAACGGACAGGTGCTTCTCGAAAAGCGCACAGACAATCACCAGTGGGGCTACGCAGGCGGTTCTATAGAGCTTGGAGAGACTGTTGAGGAGGCTGCAAAAAGAGAACTCTTTGAGGAGATGGGACTTGTTGCAGACGAGATGGAGCTGTTTTATATTAATTCAGGCGAGGAGACTCACTACATCTATCCTAACGGCGATGAAGTCTATAATGTGGAAATCATATACATATGCCGCAAATATCATGGCACCATAAAGCGCCAGGAGGAGGAAGTCGAGGAGCTTAAGTTTTTCGATGTGGATGATATTCCGGAGGATATTTCTGATCCGATCCGACCTGTATTTCGTGAATATATAAAGATGAGGAAAAGAACAAAATAAACTTTAACGCTTTAAATGAAAAAAGTGCTTGCGCATGTCTTATAAAAGAGTTATCATAATACAAAACGAAACACTTAGGAGGATTTACAATGGAAAAGCGTATTTCAGGTCACACAGGCTTATTAGCACTCATAGGATCACCGGTCGGTCATTCTGGTTCACCGGCTATGTACAATTACAGTTTTGAAAAACTCGGTCTGGACTATGCATACGTGGCATTTGATATAAAAGAAGACAAGGTTAAGGATGCTATTGCAGCAATGAAGACCTTCAACATGCGTGGATGTAATGTGACCATGCCTGATAAGGTAGAGGCTGCAAAGTACATGGATGAGCTTTCACCGGCAGCCCAGATTATCGGAGCCATAAACACTATAGTAAATGACAACGGCAAGCTTACAGGACACATCACAGATGGTGAGGGATTCGTACACAATTTAAAGGATCACGGAATTGACATCAAAGGAAAGAAAATCACAGTTGCCGGAGGCGGCGGAGCCGCTACAGCTATCCAGGTGCAGTGCGCATTGGACGGAGCTCGTGAGATTACTATTTTCAACAAAAATGATGCTTTCTTCGAGCGTACACTACAGACTGCAGAGAAGATCAAAAAAGCAGTTCCGGACTGTGTTGTAAATGTATACGATATTGATGATACAGCCAAGATGACAGAGGAAATCCAGTCAAGCGATATCTTTGCAAATGCAACAATCGTTGGCATGAAGCCTCTGGATGATCAGAGCGTGGTAAAAGATCTTTCAGCTTTCAGACCGGGGCTTGTAGTTGCAGATGCAGTTTACAATCCAGAGGAGACAAAGCTTCTTCGCGAAGCAAAAGAGGCAGGCTGCACATGCGTAGGCGGAAAGGGAATGCTCTTATGGCAGGGCGTCGCCGCATTCAAGCTTTACACAGGACAGGATATGCCGGTTGATGATGTGAAGAAACTGTTCTTCAGCTAGATTTAAGTTCTTATTACAATATCATTAGATAGCTTCCTGTTATACAGGAATATGATAAAACAACAGCTCGCGGTTTCCCGCGAGCTGTTGTTTTTTAGGAGTTTTTATAGGTTTATTATTTTAAAGGAGAATTTATAAATAATCGTGACGGGCAAGCACGTTTAAGATATTTCTACCTTCCTCTGTACCCTCAATGATTCTGCGGGCACGCTTGCTGTCTCCGATATTTACGATTTCAACATTGGTATCACGGAAAGCCTCATCAATCTCTGAAAGAACAGGTGTGTTGGCTCTCATACCAAGGCAGATGAATCCGTAATCAAATGGAATTTCCTCAATCTCACCCTCTGGATTCTTTACGATGAAACGGTCATTCTTAACCTCCTGCAGAGCAGTGTTGGTCATCTGTTTTACACCGTATTTTGCCATTTTTGCGTTTGTGTCACACTTTGTGACAGGGTCAAGTCCGTTTCCAATCATTGGAAGCATCTCAACCATTGTTACCTCTGCGCCTCTTTCTGTGAAGAATTCCATAACATCAAGACCTACGGCACCACCGCCGATGATGGCGATTTTCTGTCCCTTCATATCCTCAGGATACTCATTGATGCGCTCAATCATCTTAAGGACTGTTGCAACATTTGTGCCATCCTTGTCAACGAGATCGTGAAGACCTGTGATAGGTGGGAGAGTAGGTACAGAGCCTGTTGCGTTTACAATGATATCAGGGTTTAAAGCCTTTACCATATCAACTGTTGCTGATGTATTTTTGAAAACAAACAGGTTGTGAAGCTTGCTTGCACGGTGAATCATGTAGTTAGGGAAGTCTGCAAGACGCTTCTTGTCAGGAATCTTGGAGATAACTGATGCAAGTCCGCCAAGCTCAGCCTTCTTCTCAATGAGGAAGGTTGTACATCCAACCTCTGCTGCTGTGCAGGCTGCCTCAAGACCGGCAGTACCACCACCGATTACAACCACGTTGCAAGGCTTGTTTACCTTTGTCTTCATGTAATCCTCACCGCTGTTTACGGCAGGGTTTACTGTACAGCGGATTGGCTGGTTGAGACCGATTCTGTGTCCGGCGCATCCGATGTTACATGAGATACATTTTCTGATATCGCACACATTTCCGAACTCTACCTTATTCACCCACTCAGGGTCAGCGATAAGTCCACGGCCCATACCGATGAAATCAGCATCGCCTCCTGCAAGGATATCCTCAGCTACCTGTGGGTCACGGATATTTCCTACTGTGATACATGGCTTGTTGTATTTCTCTTTTACAGCCTTTGCCATGAATGAGCGCCATCCGTCAGGTAAGTAGTTTGCATCAATCTGGTACTGGATGGAGCCGTTGAGACCGCATGATACGTCGAATACATCTACTTCCTTCTCAAAATACTTTAGGTACTCAAGTGTATCCTCAAGTGTGTTTCCACCCTCCATGAGCTCGTCTGCACTGATACGGACGAAAATAGGGAAGAAAGGTCCAACCTGATTACGAACTTCCTCGATAACCAGCTTTGCAAATCTTGCACGGTTCTCAGCTGAGCCGCCGAACTCGTCAGTTCTCTTGTTTGTGATAGGTGAAAGGAACTGACTGATAAGGTAAGAGTGTCCTGCGTGGATTTCAACAGCGTCGAAGCCGCAGATCTGGGCACGCTTGGCTGCCTCACCGTATTTCTTTACGATATGCATGATTTCATCCTTCTCGAGAGGTCTTGGGATTTCTCCGCCTGCCTTTGAAGGTACGTCTGATGCTGATACAGGCTGCATTCCGATACGTGAGCTCATTGCAGAAGCACCGGCGTGATTTAACTGTATTGCGATACATGCACCATGCTTGTGAACACTCTCGCAGAGCTTGAAAAGTCTTGGGATGTAATTGTCCAAATCAATACGAAGCTGTGTAGTTCCGTTTGAACCCTGCGGAGAGTCAACGCTTGCATTCTCAACGATGATGAGACCAGTGCCGCCCTTTGCTCTCTGCTCATAGTAGTTGATGTGGAGAAAGCTCATTTCTCCGTTCTGCTCACCGTAGTTAGTTCCCATTGGAGTCATGACGATACGGTTCTTTACTGTCATTCTGCGTACTGTAATTGGCTCAAAAATATGTGGATATTTGTTTTTCATAGTATTTATCTCCTTAATCTGCTAACCGGGTGGGCACACGGTAGTGTAAATTGCTCTCATTACATTATAGTTTTGTTTCATTAAACTGATTGTAAATATTTGTGATCAAAGGCTGTGATATACAAAGTATGTGATTTTTTTAACAATCAAAAAGTGCAATGCACTCTTGTTACATTCAAGGTACAGCAAAAATGTATAAATGTCCAATGCATCTTTTATACGAAATCTATAGTTTTTGTCTATCAAATGGTGTATATTATTTCTAGACTTTGTTGTGAGCATTTGCCGGATGACCGCTTGCCCTGTGCTGCATACCGGTGGTATATGCTCGATTTATGACGTGTCGTGTGGGAGTTATATGCTGCCTCAAGCAAAAGTGGCGCGGAAAATACTCGTTCAAGCAGCACAGCCTTTAGTATACCAATAAAGTAAAAAGCGCGTTTGATTTTTCGCGCCTGATAAACTCTGTTTGAGGCGGCATTTACTCCCACTAGACTAAGGAATTATGAGAGCATATACCACCGGTGTGCAGCGTAGGACAAGCGGACATCCGGCGAATAAATATATTAAATACACAGGGGGTGTACTATGAATCTGAGTCAATTGCAGTACTTCAAGGTACTGGCGCAGGAAGAACATTATACGAGGGCGGCACAGATGCTGTCGATTACGCAGCCGTCTTTAAGCCATGCAATCTCACAGCTGGAGCAGGAGCTTGGCACGCGTTTGTTTGAAAAAAGGGGAAGAAATGTCGTGCTGACCAGATATGGGAAGATGTTTCTGCCGTATGTTGAGGAGTCATTAAAGGTACTTAATGAGGGGGTGCAGCGCATTCAGGAGGTCAATGGCAGCAGGCATGGAATCATACATCTGGCATATATATATACGATGGGAAGTGAGTTCGCGCCAAAGCTGGTGCGTAAATTTCTCGATGCATACCCGGATTATGATATAGAATTTCATTTTACGGTTGGAACAACCGGTGAGATTATAGATGGACTAAAGGATGATAAATATGACATAGTTTTTTCTTCTTATAAGGATGGGGAACAGGATATAGATTTTAAGAAGATTGCGAATCAGAAGCTTGTGCTTGCAGTGCCCATGGACCATCCGCTTTCCATAAAGGACAGTGTGGATTTGCGGGATACAATAGAGTATCCGCAGATTTATTTTGAGAAGGGCAGCGGTCTGCGTCCGGTCATTGACCAGATGTTTGAGGAGATAGGACAGTTTCCGAAGGTAGCCTTCGAGATGGAGGAGGATTCGAGTATGGCGGGTCTCGTGGCGCAGGGCTTTGGAATAGCTGTGATGCCTGATATTCCAATACTGCGGTCACTTTCTGTAAAGACGCTTGATATATACAATCCTCCTTATGAGAGAGCGGTGTATCTGGCAACGCTTAAGCAGAGATATTTATCACCGGTTGCGAAGGCATTTATCAGGTTTGTGATCGAGGAGACTTCCTAGCTGCAGCTTTCCCGCACAAACTCTATGAAGCGCTTGATAGCCGGAAGCTGGTATTTGCCTGTCATGTAGCCCATGTATACAGTGTGTGAGAATGACTCATGCGAAACGAGGTTGCGTATGCAGATGTCATCGCGGTGAATTGCATCGACATCTGCGACAAGCGCAATGCCAAAGCCCTGCGCCACGAGGGAGGCGATGCCGTTCTCATCGGGTGACTCACATATGAAGTTTGGCGATACATCATGCTTCTTGAAAAAGCTTCTGGTGTATTTGCCAAGGCCTGAGTGTCTGGCATAGCCGAGCACAGGATAGTCAGCGAAATCAGTGGCTTCCATGGTATCCTTAAGTGTGAGTGGGTGGCCGGGAGGCAGTATGGCAACTATTTCCTGCCTTATAATAGGAACAAAATCAATACCATTTTCATCTGGCGAGTATGAACCGAAAATTATGTCATACCGGCCTTTTTTTAATCCCTCAATATTCACAGAGGTGATGTCCTGAAAGAAATTGAACGTGATATTTTTATTTTCCTTTTCGGTGAGGAAAGAGCGCACGATAGTTGGGATAAACACCTTTGCAAGAGGTGATACGTAGGCGATATCGATGTGTCCGCCGTCGGTTGCAATCTGGTGCATTTTGTTCTCGGCTCTCTTTACATCGTCCAGAATAGTAGACACGTGTTCTAAAAAAATTTCCCCGGCCTTGGTCAGTATTACATTCCTGCCTCTCTTTTCAAATAAAGTGACGCCAAGCTCGTCCTCTAAAGCTGCTATCGAACGGCTGAGGCTTGGCTCTGTGATATTCATTTTTTCGGCAGCCTGATTGAAGTGTTCCAGAACTGCCGCCTGGTAAAAATAACTTAATTGATTGAGTGTCATGTATAAATCTCCATAAAATAATAGATATAGTCTATGAATTACAAATGTTATAGCCTAAATTTGTGCATATTATAACATGATTAGTACAGCAATGCTATTAAAAAATAACAAAATAAGCATTGGAAGTATCGAAAATAATGCGTTATAATATCATTATCAAAGGTTGTTAAGTTTTTAACGAAGTGGGCATCGTTGAAAACATAGCTAAGTAAAATACGAATAATCAATATTATCACATTTAAAAATGAAGGAGATTTAATCATGGCAGAGAGAATCACAGGACACACAGAACTCATCGGACTTATGGCTTACCCAATCAGACATTCAAGCTCACCGGCAATGCACAATGAGGCATTTGCATATCTTGGACTTGACTACGCTTATCTGGCATTTGAGGTTGACAACAACACTCTTGAGGATGCGGTTAAGGGAATCAGAGCATTAAAGCTTGTAGGCTCTAATGTATCAATGCCAAACAAGACAGTTGTAGGACAGTACTTAGACAAGCTTTCACCCGCAGCAGAGCTTTGCGGAGCTGTAAATACAATAGTAAACGAGAACGGAGTACTTACAGGACACATCACAGACGGTATCGGCTTCATGCAGGCACTCAAGGATAACGACATCGATGTTATCGGAAAGAAGATGACAATCGCAGGAGCAGGCGGAGCTGCTACAGCTATCGAGATTCAGGCAGCACTTGACGGTGTCAAGGAAATCTCAATCTTCAACATCCATGACAAGTTCTGGGCAAACGCTGAGGAGACAGTTAGAAAGATCAACGAGAAGACAGACTGCAAGGCTACTCTTTACGACCTTGATGACAAGGAGAAGTTAAGAGAAGAGATGGCTGATTCTTACATCTTCGTAAACGGAACAGGTGTTGGCATGAAGCCACTCGAGGGAATGTCTGTAGTACCTGACAAATCATTCTTCCGTCCTGAGCTAATCGTAATTGACGTACCTTATTCTCCACTTGAGACAAAGATGCGTTCTATGGCAAAAGAGGTGGGCTGCAAGACAATGAACGGTCTTGGAATGATGCTTTTCCAGGGAGCAGCAGCCTTCAAGCTCTGGACAGGAAAAGATATGCCAATCGAGCATATGAAGGAAGTATTAAACATCAGATATGATGATTAATCAGACACAGAAATTAAGGAGAACACTGATGAATAAAAAATATTTACCTAGCGCATTAATCCTTTACTTAAACTACTTTATACACGGAGTGGGCTGCTCTATCCTCGGACAGGCAGTCATCAAGGAGGCTCTCGCAGCTTCATGGGGAGTGCAGGTTATGGCTATTACAGCTATTTCAGCAGCCTTGGGACTTGGACGTCTTATCGCACTTCCGTTTGCAGGACCTTTATCAGATAAGCTTGGACGCCGTATCTCAACAGCAATCGGAAGCGGCTCTTATGCTATCTACCTGATCGGACTTGCCCTTGCATTCAATGCAGGAACACATGGTGGATACCAGATTGCTTATATCTGTGCTATCATTGGCGGTATTGCGAACTCATTCCTTGATACAGGAATTTACCCTGCAGTATCAGAAATCATCTACAAAGCACCGGGTGTTGCAACAATGGGAATCAAATTCTTCATCGCTATCGCACAGATGCTTTTACCATTCGTACTTGGTATGACAGTTGCTACAACGGCAGCAGGACTTACATCATACAACACACTGTTCTTCGGATGTGGAATCATCTACATTGTACTTTTAGTATTAGTAATGATCTTCCCGCTTCCTGATACCGATGCAAAGGCAGAGGGAAAGAAAGAAGGACTTATCGCAAGCTTAAAGCACACACATTTTTCTGTTGAGTCAATCGCAATGATTATCATTGGATTTACATGTACAGGAACCTTCCAGTTATGGCTCAACTGTGCACAGAACTTTGCAAAAGAGAACGTAGGCTGGGCTGATCCGTCAGTTATGCAGTCATACTACTCAGCAGGAACCATGATAGCTCTTATCGTAACTGCACTTTTAACAAGAAAAATCAAGGACGTCAGATTTATCCTTGTTTACCCTGTAATCTGCCTTGCAACAATGGTAGTAGTGTTAGTCGGACAGACAAAGCCACTCATGATCGCAGGTGCATTCATCATCGGATGGGCAGGAGCAGGCGGACTTTTACAGATCGCAACATCTGTATGCAACATGCTCTTCCCTAAGGTCAAGGGAACAGTAACAGCGCTTGTAATGATCGCTTCATCACTTTGCAATTACACAATCCTTACAGCAGCATCAAAGATGCAGCCATCACAGGTTATGGTAATGAACATCGTGCTCACAGCAATCGGCGTGGTACTTGGATTATTCGTAAACCTGCGCTATACTAAGATGGTAGAGCTGTCTAAAGAGGATTAGTACGTTACATTATACTGGGGAGTATAATTATCATACAGTTAAAGTAAGAAAGGAAAAAATCATGAACACCATTAAGGTTAGAGATATTGAAATCGGTGCAGGCGCACCTAAAATCATCGTTCCTATCGTAGGCGTTACAAAAGACGACATCATCGCAGAGGCAAAGACATTTGACTCTATCCCTGTTGATATGGTTGAGTGGCGTGTTGACTGGTTCGAGAATGTATTCGAGTTTGACAAGGTTGAGGAAGTATTAAAGGAGCTTCGTGATGCTCTCGGAAATATTCCAATCCTTATGACATTCCGTACTTCAAAAGAGGGCGGAGAGAAAGCAATCGAGCCTGAGGCTTATGCCAAGCTTAATATCAAGGCTGCACAGACAGGATACGTTGATTTTGTAGATGTAGAGATTTTTACAGGTGATGAGATTGTAAAGAAAATCATCGATGGCGTACATGCTGCAGGTGCAAGAGTTATCGCTTCAAACCATGACTTCTTCAAGACTCCTGCACAGTCTGATATCGTTTACAGACTTCGCAAGATGCAGGATATGGGAGCTGATATCCCTAAGATTGCAGTTATGCCACAGAATAAGAAAGACGTACTCACACTTCTTTCAGCTACAGAGGAAATGGTTACAGATTACGCTGACAGACCAATCATCACAATGTCAATGGCAGGCACAGGTGTTATAAGCCGTCTCTGCGGTGAGGTATTCGGATCTTCAATGACATTCGGTGCCGCAAAGAAAGCATCTGCACCCGGACAGATGGGTGTAGAGGATCTGTCTACGGTACTTGGATTACTTCATAAGAGCATGTAAGAAAAGCTTGTATAAAACCATGCGATAAAATAAAATGGCGCCTCGGCATCTGTAAACTATGTGCTGTGACGCCATTTTTGAAGATGATAACAAATAGTAATATATAAAATTGTGAATATTTACGTGAAAAAACAGCAATAATTCAGTTAAAATAATACGTATAATTATTCACGGAAAGGGGATATTTCATGAAGAAAATACTGCACTATCTGGATGAATATCTTGAAGAATTTTTAATGGTCATTTTCCTGATTGCGATGACTCTTATCATGGGTATTCAGGTGTTTTCCAGATATATTCTTGGCATGTCGCTTTCATGGTCTGAGGAAATCACAAGATACCTGTTTATCTGGTCGGCATTTTTGAGTGTCAGCCTTTGCACACGTAAATGCATATCCATAAAGATAGACCAGTTTATACAGCTTTTTCCACGAAGAGGAAAATCACTCTGGAAGGTATTAAATCTGACAGTTGAGTTTGTATTTTTCGTATATTTGATACCTTTTTCGTTCATATATTTAAAGAACACTATCGAAAGCGGTCAGGTAAGTCCTGCCTGCGGTATCCCTATGTACTATGTGCAGGCTGCACCGTTTGTATGCTTTATAATCACGGCCTTCCGCATCGCGCAGAGATGGTTTGGCGAGTGGAAGATAGTCCTGAAAAAAGATGAAAAGCCTCTTGAGGAGGGCAGTATTGCCTCGGTTATAGAGGAAGCCGTTGTCGAGGACACTTACCGCGAGAAAGAGCTTGTGGAGGATATTGAAGCAATTCATAGTAAAGCTGAAAAGAGAAAGGAGAAATAGATGTCAGCAGCAGTAGTTTTTATATTATTTGTGATATGTCTGGTCATTGCTATTCCGGTATCTATTTCCCTTGGAATAGTGGCAGTGCTGCCGGGCGCGTTTGACTCATCTTTTACAGCCAGTGCCAGCTATGTTATCCGCTCTATGCTCGGTGGTATAGACAGCTTCCCGCTTTTAGCGGTGCCTATGTTTGTGCTTGCGGGAATCGTCATGGCACACGGCAAAATCTCACAAAAATTGTTTGATGTTTTTGTGTATTTTATAGGAAAAAGAACCGCAGGGATCCCATGTGCGGTTATCATCACCTGCTTGTTCTATGGAGCGATTTCCGGCTCTGCGCCTGCAACTGTTGCGGCTGTCGGAAGTATGACCATTCCGCTTCTTATGGAGCTGGGCTACAAAAAGGATTTTTCAACGGCAATTGTTGCGGTTGCGGGAGGACTCGGAGTCATCATACCGCCAAGCATACCTTTTATCATGTATGCGATGGCAACCGGTGAGTCGGTCAGTGATCTCTTTCTTGCAGGAATCATTCCGGGACTTTTGATAGGAGCGCTTCTTATGTTTTATGCATATTATCACTGCAAGCGCTATGGAGAGGACAAGGAAAAGATAAATGCAAAGGTCTCAGAGCTTAGAAACAAGGGTCTTTTTAGTATATTGAAGGACAGTATATGGGCACTTTTGAGCCCGGTTATAGTACTTGGATGCATTTACGCCGGTATAGCTTCGCCTACAGAGGCTGCGGTAATTTCAGTATTTTATGCGCTTTTTGTAAGTCTTTTTATTTACAAATCCATAAAGGTAAAAGAGATATGGGGCATCATGGTGGAGGCGATGAAGACATACGCACCTATATTGTTTATACTTGCCGCATCGACCGCGTTTTCACGCGTGCTCACACTCATGCAGGTGCCACAGACAGTCAGCGCATGGATACTCGCACATTTTACAAATGAGATAGTGCTTCTTATCGTGATAAATGTGTTCCTGCTTATTGTAGGAATGGTCATGGATACCACACCGGCTATCCTTATTTTAAGCCCAATTCTGCTTCCTATCGTGCAGAGCATCGGAATGAACCCGATCCATTTCGGAGTAGTGATGATTGTAAACCTTGCAATCGGTTTCGTTACACCTCCAATCGGTGTAAACCTGTTTGTGGCAAGCTCACTGACAGATGTTCCGGTCATGCGGATAGCAAAGAAGGCAGCGCCTATGATAGGATATTTCCTGCTGGCACTTCTGCTGCTTACATTTATTCCGGCAATCAGTCTGTGCTTATTATAGAGAAATAGTAACTATTCGGTACAGAAATATGTAATAACAGGTATAAGCAGATTTAATAATGATTGTAGGACATTTAGGCACACAGTTGTAATTGGAGAAAAATATGAGTAGATTTGGCTTGTTTTTATGTAAAAAAGCTGGTAAATATAATAAACCGCGTAAATCGTATAGCAAATATAGATTGTGGCGAAGAGCAGCAGCCGTCATGATGATACTTTCGCTTACAGCAGGACTTGCCGCGTGCGGCTTAGCTGGTGAAGGCTCGCAGGCCGCAGCTAAGGATGCCGGGGTACAGCGCTACGCATGGCCTCTCGGCAGCTCAAGCCCAGAGGACACCGTGACACAGATATATGCAGAGAAATTTGCCGATGAAGTGGACAGATTAAGCGATGGCAAAATGAAAATCAGTGTGTATCCAAACAGTGTACTGGGTGGAGACAGAGAGCTTCTCGAGTCATGCAAGGATGGAGATATACCTTTTGTAGTGCAGAACACCGCGCCGCAGGTAACTTTCATGAAGGATACTGCAGTATTTGATATGCCGGCACTCTTTGACAGCATTGATGAGGTGCGTGAGCATGTGGACAATCCAAAGTTTATGAAGCTCATGCAGCAGGTCTACAATGACGGTGGCTATGAGCTTTTGGGATATGCAGACCAGGGCTTCCGTGTCATGACAACAAACAAAAAGATAGAAAGCCTTGCTGATTTTAAGGGGCAGAAAATCCGTACCATGGAAAACTCTTATCATATGGCATACTGGAAGGCGCTCGGAGCAAGCCCGACACCTATGACCTTCTCGGAGGTGTATATCGGCTTACAGCAGGGCACTATAGATGCGCAGGAAAATCCATATGAGGTAATCGTATCCAATAAGCTCTACGAGCAGCAGGATTATGTAGTGGAGACAAATCATCTGCCACATCTGATATCGCTCATAGTAAGCGAGGAGTTCATGAAAGGACTGACAGATGAGCAGCAGCAGATTATCCGTGAGGCAGCCGAGACAGCGAAACAGTACGCCAGAGAGCAGTCTGACGAGCGGATTGCCTCAAAGATAAAGACAATCGAGGACAGTGGCACACAAATCATCACCTTAAGCGATGAAGTGCATGAGCAGATTCGCAAGGAGTGTCAGCCGATATATGAATCAATTGAGAAAAATGTGTCGTCTGATATTGTGGATGCATATCTGACACAATAACGCTTTAAAGCATTAAAATATTTTGCTTGATAAATTGGTAAAGTCTTGTTATACTATGACTAAGAAATTTGTGGTTATCAAAAATGCGAAATACTATAACGCAAGGTTATAATAATTATAATTTGACGATATTTCGTTAAATATCAAAATCCAATATGAAAACCACACATAAGTAAGGAGACACACCATGGACAAAATCGAGGAAATCCGCGCAAAGATTGGAGAATGTGACGATATAATAATTAAGCAGCTTGCGGTCAGAATGTCACACATTCAGGAGATTATATCATACAAGAAGGCAACAGGAATCCCAATCTTACAGCCGGAGCAGGAGAAAAAGCAGACAGATGCACTTGCGGCAAAGCTTGGAGACAATGAATTTGAGGAAGAGATACTTGATATTTTCAAGTATATCATGAAGAACAGCCGTCGTATCCAGGCAAAGAGCCTTTTCGATTACAATATTTTCCTGATCGGTTTCATGGGTGCAGGAAAAAGCACTGTAGCAGGAGAATTAAAGGATAAGCTCGAGATGGACCGTGTCGAGATGGATCAGATGATTGTTGAGAATCGTGGCATGTCAATCTCAGAAATATTTGATGAGTTCGGTGAGGCATATTTCAGAAACTTAGAGAGCAACACACTTATAGAGCTTCAGAAGAGAAAGCAGACCATTGTTTCCTGCGGTGGTGGTGTTGTCATGAGAGAGGAAAATGCAGATCATATGAAGAAAAACGGCCGTGTAGTTCTCCTTACAGCAAAGCCTGAGACTATCTACGAGCGAGTAAAGGATAGTGACGAGCGCCCGATACTAAATGGCAACATGAATGTTGAGTATATCAGCGGCCTTATGGAAAAGCGAAAGGAGCGCTATGAGGCAGTGGCAGATGTAACAGTTGCCACAGATGGCAAGAATGTTACACAGATATGCGAGGAAATCATTGCAAAGCTTATCGCACTTGATAATGAGCAGGACAATAAACAGGCATAATACAGGAATAGCACAGCACTTATTAAGGCAGTAGCCGGTTATCAGACCGGCTGCTGCTTTTTGTTCAAATACTTCAGGGGTGTGTTGCTTGAAATAATTGCAAATATGATGTATAGTACTCTACAATCTGAGAGATACTGATTAAGTATGGCAGCATAACAAGGAGGTCATAATTATGTGTACAGCAGCAGCTTATAAAACAAAGGATTTCTATTTTGGAAGAACACTCGATTACGAATTTTCATATGGAGATGAGATTGCGGTAACACCACGAAATTATGTGTTTGATTTCAGGCATGCGGGAAAGCTTGAAAACCATTATGCAATCATTGGAATGGCACATGTGGCAGGTGACTATCCTCTTTACTATGATGCTATAAATGAAAAGGGACTCGGTATGGCAGGACTGAATTTCGTGGGGAATGCAGCGTATGCGGCAGCAGACGAAAACAGCTCATGCGAGAATGGCACATGCGGCATTGCAAAGACAAAGGTGGCACAGTTTGAGTTTATACCGTGGATACTGTCACTATGCGCTACGGTAGCGGATGCAAAGGAAAAATTAAATCGTATTTTACTGGTAGATACACAATTTAGCAGTCAGCTTCCGGTTGCACAGCTTCACTGGATCATAGCCGACAAAAATGAGTGCATTGTGGTGGAGTCGATGGCAGACGGTATGCATGTTTACGACAATCCGGTAGGTGTACTCACAAACAATCCGCCATTCCCATATCAGATGGCTGCACTCAATAATTACAGAGGCTTATCCACAAAGCAGCCTGAAAATACATTTGCACCGGGAGTGGAGCTTAGTGCATACAGCCGCGGAATGGGAGGCCTGGGACTGCCGGGAGATTTATCATCACAGTCACGCTTTGTACGTGTGGCATTCACAAAGCAAAACTCCAAATCGGATGACAGTGAGAATGCAAGTGTGAGCCAGTTCTTCCACATATTAGGCTCTGTGGATCAGCAGAGAGGTCTGTGCGAGGTGACAGAGGGCAAATATGAGATTACGCTCTATACCTCATGCTGCAACTGCGACAAGGGAATCTACTATTACACAACATATGACAATAGCCAGATCACAGCGGTAGACATGAACAGGGAGAATCTTGATGAGAAGCTGCTTATCAGATATCCTGTTATTACGGAGGGAAAGATTTGTTGGCAGAATTAGAGAATCTGTTTGCGCTGCAGGATAAAAATTACAGGGAATTTCATGCGAGACTTATGCCCAATATTGAAAAAGAACGCATAATAGGAATAAGAGTCCCGGTGCTTAGAAAGTACGCAAAGGAGCTTGCTCATGGCAGCAGGCTCTTTTTGTCGGTTCAAAAAGAGAAACGGGTCTGTAATACAGTGAAGGAAAATGACTGTGACAATGTGGAAAAGTTTCTAAATACTCTGCCACATTACTACTATGAGGAAAATAACCTGCATATGTTTCTGATTATGCAGATGAAGGATTATGATACGGCATTGACTTATCTGGAAGCATTCCTGCCATACATAGACAACTGGGCGACATGCGACAGTGGTGTGCCGGCTGTGTTCAAAAAGCACAAAAATGAGCTTCTTTTGCATGTATATGAGTGGCTGGATTCGGATAAGCCCTACACCGTCAGGTATGGCATTGGCACTTTGATGCGCCTGTATCTCGATGAGGATTTTGATATAAAATATGCTTTAGATGTGGCAAAAATCCGTTCCAAGGAGTATTATGTAAACATGATGAAGGCGTGGTATATCGCTACGGCACTTGCAAAGCAGTATGATGCAGTGCTGCCGATACTGCAGGAAAGGCTTATGGATAGCTGGAGCCACAACAAGGCGATACAAAAGGCGCGTGAGAGCTATCGCATCACGCCACAGCAGAAGGAGTATCTGAGCACATTAAAGGTTTAATGAAAAGAGACAAAAATTTATGAAAATAAAAAGCTTATTTGAATCAAAATTTATAAAGGTGTTTGACCTTCAGTACCGGGAGGGAAGGCATTATTATAATGCCACAAGGAGAGATGAAGAAGACCTTGTGGCCGCTAAATCCACAGAGGAGTTCAAGAAAATGCTTCCGGATGCGGTGAGCTGCGTGGTGATATGGAATCCGTCAGGTGATGACGAGAAATCAGGTCATGAGCCATGTCTGTTAATGAACCGCGAGTTTCGATATCCGACAGGTCAGTACCTGCTCAGCGTACCGGCAGGGCTTATTGATCCAAAGGATTGCACCGGGGATAATGATAATACAGCGCCACTTATAAAAACTGCCATGCGTGAGTTTCATGAGGAGACCGGCCTTAAAGTGACAGAAAAAGACACGGTTTCTGTAATCAATCCATGTCTTTTCAGCACACCGGGCATGACAGATGAAAGTAACGCCCTTGTAAAGATTGTACTTAACCGCGATAGCCTTAATGGAATGTCGCAGGAGGGCGCAGTGGGCGGCGAGCTCTTTGACGGATTCGACCTTCTGACGAAGGCGCAGGCGAAGAAGATACTTGAGGATGGAGTGGACGAGCACGGCATATACTATTCTGTGTATACATGGGCGGCACTCACGTATTTCGTAGCAGACTTGTGGAGGTAGATACAGAATGTAGCGTGGTTAACCCGGCATGCGGCATTTAAAATACGGAGGAATAACATGAACGATAAAAAATACTCGCTGCGCCCATATCTGCTTGCATACAAATGGCACTATGCGATAGGCATTTTTGTGCTTCTTGCAGTAGACCTTGCAAATCTGTACATTCCGCAGTTTATTGGGGAGATAATCGACGGAATTACTGCAGGAAAGCTTGATATGGCGGGCGTGGGCGGCATTATATTTAAGATATTGATAACAGGCCTGATAATCATGGCGGGGCGCTTTGGATGGAGATATTTCATCATAGGAGCATCAAGAGGAATAGAATACAGACTGCGCGATGATATGTTTTCACATATGGAGACACTCTCGGCGCGCTATTACAACAGCCATAAGACAGGAGACCTTATGGCATATTTTACTAACGATTTACAGGCTGTCAGGATGGGAACCGGAATGGCTGTCATCACCGTGTTTGACGCGGTAATCATGACGGTGATGGTGCTTGTCAAAATGGTAGTATACGTGGATTTTAAGCTGACATTATTTGCTTTTATTCCACTTATTTTCATTGCAATCGGCTGCTATTTTTATGGAATAGAGTCAAAGAAACGTCAGGTGAAAAGGCAGGATGCTTTCTCCTATCTTTCTGACAAGGTGCAGGAGAGCATTGCCGGTATCCGCGTGGTCAAGGCATTTGCGCAGGAGGACGAGGACTTTAAGCAGTTTGAAAAGGCTTGCGAGAACAGCAGGGAGAAAAATCTTGCTGTGGTAAAGCTTCGCGCTGTCTTTGGCCCGACGCTGGATGCCGTAATCGGAATAAGCGTGATAGTGACACTCCTTGCAGGTGGCAGGATGGTGCTTGACGGACAGGTTTCGATAGGTCAGTTCGTGGCATTCAACTCATACATTGATATGCTTGTGTGGCCTATGATTGCGGCAGGCGACTGTATCAACACATTTTCCCAGGCGGCTGCGGCATGGGGCAGAATCCGGACTATTTTCGAGGAAAAGCCTGATATTGTCGATATGGTGCCACCGGAAAATGTAACAGAAAATGATGGCATGGCAGGCAGCAATACAGATAATTTAGCTGAGGGTATTTATGATAAAATACAAATACATGGCGATATACAGCTTAGCCACCTCAGCTTCACATACCCTGACGGCACCAAGCCGGTGCTTTCAGACGTGAGCATACATGTGAAGCAGGGCGAGATGCTTGGTATCTTAGGACGTACCGGAAGCGGAAAATCATCACTTGCCGACCTTTTGCTTAGAGTCTATGATTGTGAAAACGGCATGATACTTTTGGATGGACGCCCGATAACAGACTATCCGCTGGCGGTTTTACACCGTGATATCTCATATGTGCCACAGGAGAATTTCCTGTTTTCCGACACACTCGAGGAGAATATAGCATTCGGTCTTGAGGACAGGATTGCCGACAACCCGGCAATTCTTGATGCAGTAAAACAGGCTGCAAAGGACGCGTGTATACACGATAATATCATGGGCTTTCCGGATGAGTACAAGACCATGGTTGGAGAGCGCGGAGTGACACTTTCGGGAGGCCAGAAGCAGCGAAGCTCGATAGCCAGAGCACTTTTAAAGGATTCTGCAATCCTCATACTGGATGATTCGCTTTCTGCTGTCGATACCGATACAGAGGAGCAGATACTTGAAAACCTCATGGAAACCAGACAGGGCAAGACAACCATAGTGATTGCCCACAGGATTTCCACACTGCAGAAGGCTGACCATGTGGCAGTGCTTTCTGACGGAAAACTGACAGAGTATGGTACTCCTGAAGAGCTGCTTGAGCTTGGAGGTTTTTACGCTGATATCAGCCATAAGCAGCAGCTTGAGAGTGAGCTTGGCAGTTAAAGTGTTTGAAAAGCATTGCTATGCAGATTTGACGATGAATAGTTACGAAATAACAGAGAAGATTATAGTATGAATTCGAGTAAAAATATAAGTAAAAAAGAAATGAATAAAAAAAGCTCTACAATGCGCCTCATAGCCTACATGAAGCCGTATGCCCACTGGGTGATTTTTGCCCTTCTGCTGGTGCTGGGACTGACAGCCTTTGACCTTTACAGGCCGATGCTGGTGGGAGATGCAATTGATACTTTTGGAGCAAATGGGGATTATGATGTAATAATTGCTACAGCTATCAAATATGCGGTTGTACTTGCCTTAAGCTTTGCATTCAACATCGCTCAGACCTGGATACTGCAGAAAACAGGACAGAATATCATTCTTCAGATGAGAAAAGACCTCTACAGACATATCCAGTCTCTTGGCAGCAGGTATTTTGATATCACGCCGGTTGGAAAGCTTGTAACCCGTGTGACAAATGATGTTGAGGCTCTCAATGAGATGTATTCGGGCATTCTCGTACAGCTTTTCAGAAATATTGTAAAAATAGTGGGACTTGCAGGCGTTATGCTGGTGCTTGATGTTAGGCTTGCTGCGATATCATTTGTGCTGATGCCGCTTGTAATTGGGCTTACGGTGCTGTGCCAGAAAATTGCCAGAAATATTTACAGGCTTTACCGTACGCGCCTGACGGACATCAATACATTTTTGTCCGAGCATCTTTCGGGAATGAAAATTATACAGATATTTGGCAGACAGGAGCGTAAGTTCGAGGAATTTCATGATAAAAATACAAAGCTCTACAAGGCTTTTTACAGGGAGATGCTTATGTATGCGGTGTTCCGTCCGCTTATCTATATTCTGAGCATTTTGTCACTGATGATAGTGCTGTGGTTCGGAAGCAAAAATGTGTTTGATGAGATTATTTCGGTCGGTACTCTGTATATTTTCTCGAATTACATCAGGTCATTTTTCGACCCGATACAGGAACTTGCAGAGCAGTTTTCGACACTGCAGTCATCAATTGCATCAGCAGAGAAGATATTTACGGTTATGGATGAGGATGAATTTATTCCTGAGGTCGAAAATCCAAAGCAGCCGGATAAAATCACCGGAAAAATTGAATTTGACCATGTCTGGTTTGCCTATGACGGCGAAAACTATGTGCTTAAGGATGTCTCATTTGTCATTAATCCGGGCGAGAAGGTGGCCTTTGTCGGTGCAACCGGAGCAGGAAAATCATCCATTTTAAATCTTATAGGCAGGTATTATGATATACAAAAGGGACATATCTACATTGATGGCATCGATATCAGACAGCTTAGCAAAAAGCAGCTTCGCAGTGCAATCGGTCAGATGCAGCAGGATGTGTTTATATTCGAGGGGGATGTGGCGTACAATATCCGCCTGAATGATGACGATATCACGGATGCGCAGGTGAAGGCGGCAGCAGAATATGTAAATGCCTCACACTTTATCGAAAAGCTCCCGCAGGGCTATCACGAGCCGGTTACGGAGCGTGGCGCGACCTTCTCGGCAGGAGAGCGTCAGCTATTGTCCTTCGCAAGGACACTTGCCCACAATCCGAGCATACTGGTCATGGACGAGGCAACCGCCAACATAGATACAGAGACAGAAATTCTCATACAGGAGGCACTCGAAAAGCTCATGGATGGCAGGACAACAATCATGGTTGCGCACCGTCTGTCCACTATCCAGCATGCCGACTGCATCATGGTCATGCACAAGGGACGTATATGTGAGCGCGGTACGCACAGGGAGCTTCTGGAGCAGGATGGCATATACAGGAAGCTGTATGAGCTGCAGATATCGTAGGGATAATTAGCATAAGCTGCAGATATTATATGGGTAATTTATAATACTGGTTGTATTTTGATGAAGGCAGGGGAAGGTTGGAGTTATAGAAAGGTGACTTGGGATGGTATGGAAAATAAACAATAACTGTCAGATTTTTATAGAAAAAACGGATTCCATCGCAGGCCGGCAGAAGGAGATAATTCCACATGTGTCTGCCTATTATGTGGATAAATACACAACTATTTCAGAAAAAGGTGTAAAAACAGGCAGCAACAGGCTGTGTGGCACAGCAAATCAGGAGCTTTTGGCGGGATACATGCTCTACAAATATCTGGGGATATCATCGGATGAACAGCTTGTCAGAAATGAGCATGGCAAGCCGGAAATAGCAGCAGGATATAAGAATGAGAACGCAGCTTTTTTTAATCTGGCACACAGCGGTCCATATGTGGTGCTTGCAATATCAGACAGACCTGTTGGCGTGGACATAGAGCATACAAAACGCATGAGCTTCAAGGTGGCAAAGCGTATAATGCGTAATGAGCAGCTTGACAGACTCGATGGCTTTGAGAATGAATCTGAGGCATTTCAGATTGAGCTTACAAAATACTGGACGCAGTATGAGGCGATAATGAAGCTCGTCGGTACAGGCTTTTCAGGGGAGCTGGATGATAAGACGATGGAGGCTTATGAAAAAAGGGTAGTGTTTCGTGAGCTTGAGGATTATGTAATTGCGGTGGTGATAAAGTAGGGATTGAAAAATTTCTTGGTTTTTGTTAGTATATAAGCGTGGATTGCGTCTATATAAGTGAAGGAAGCTATTTATGGAAGCACAATGATGCAGTTATATATTTTAAGGGGAATTTGCCATGAAGAAGATTCAATTATTTTTAAAGTACTTAGTTTTAATGCTATTTTTAATAGTATGGATTATTATAATGTTTTTCACTGATTGTATGAATTCGCAGGCGTTTAAGGTATATTGCATGTTTGCAGTGGGGTGTGGATGTGCATACTCAATCTGGCAGAAAACCTATGTACCGGATGCAAGGTCATATATTGCAGAAAAAGCATTAGCATTAATACTTATAGTAGCTGCTTTCATCAGATTATTATGTTTTTAATAAAAAAAGTCAAAATACGTAACAGACTTTTCTGTTGCGTATTTTTTTTGTTGTTTTTTTATCCACATATGTTAGAATATAATCAAAGCAGTTTTTCTATAGCAACCTGTGCGGTCGT